>CEPA01044693.1_pt1 | contig 27773 bp, 25 predicted proteins | sample 356241 | NCBI WGS metagenome assembly CEPA01 (sample SAMEA2620542, study PRJEB7988) | marine metagenome | biome: marine biome (ENVO:00000447); feature: surface water layer (ENVO:00002042); material: "saline water (ENVO:00002010), including plankton (ENVO:xxxxxxxx)" | depth 5 m
AAAGAGGGAATGATCCATATCTCTCAATTATCTGAAGCGAGAGTCGAGAGAGTTGAAGATGTTGTGAGGCAGGGAGATGAAGTTACGGTAAGAGTAAGGGAAATTGATAGTAGAGGGAGAATTAACTTAACACTTAGAGGAGTTTCTCAAAATGATGGATTCTCTTATCCACAACCAACACCAGTTGCGCCTCTAACTTAAAGGATAAAATTTTTCCTTTATCAAAAGAGATTTAATGTGATCACATATGTTTTTATGATTTTTTTTATCATTAGAAGCAATAATTATTCCCTCTTGCAAAAATGATTTTTTATTATAAATTAAATCTTCATTATCAAGATTAGTAATAGCTCCCCCTCCAGCCCTTAAGAGTGCTTCTGGTGCCGAAAAATCCCAATCCTTTGGTGAGCTTTTGCCTGGCAAGCTTAAGGAAATATATATATCGCTCTCACCTCTCAAGATTGATGAGATTTTGCAACCTACACTACCCATTTTTTTAGTTTCTTTAAATCCAATAATTTTGATAATATTATCTAATGTCTCATTGTTATGGTTTTTACTTGTCACTAATATCATTTCACTGATTTTTTTTCTCCCGGATACTTTAATTTTTGTTTGAGAACCATCTCTTCTCTCACACCAAACTTTTCTATTATTTGTTATCCAAAGCTCCTGCTTTTCAGGAATTAAGACTATTCCTAAATATGGTTTATTTTTATAATTCAAACCTAAATGTAATGCATAATTACCAGTTTGTTCCAAAAAATCCCTTGTCCCATCCAATGGGTCTAAAATCCATAGCCAATCTGTTTTGACATTATTATTAAACTTTATTAATCCATTCTCTTCGCTTAATAAATGCCAATCAATACCATGATATTTTTTTTTAATCCTACTAATTACTAAATCATTAACTTTCAAATCTGCTAAAGTGACAGGCTCATTATTTTTTTTAAATTGTACAAGATCTTTATTAGAACTTCTCTCTTTAAATTCTTTTGAGTAATAGATTAATATATCAGATGCTTCCCAACTTAAAATTCGCAAATCATTAATAAGATTACTTATGTCAAGTTGGTTTGGTAGATTAAACACAAAATGAATATAAAGAACTCATTATCTCACAGAAAACAAGAACCTGAAAGTGGCGTGCTTTATATAGTAGGCACACCTATAGGTAATCTTGAAGACATCTCTAGAAGAGCGTCCAATATTTTAAGAAAAGTTTCGTTAATAGCTTGCGAGGACACGAGAACAACAAAAAATCTCCTCGATCATTTAAATATTACTAATAGGCTTGTAAGTTTTCATAAACATAGTTCTCAAGAAAAATTAAAAAACTTAATTTCTAAATTAGAAAAAGGTGATTCTATTGCATTGGTATCTGACGCAGGAATGCCCTCTATTAGTGATCCAGGAGGTGTTCTTATTAGAACAGCTAAAGACAAAGACATTGATGTGATAACAATACCAGGCCCATGTGCCGCGATAACGGCTTTAGTTAGCAGTGGTATAGATTCCTCAAAATTTACTTTTTACGGATTTATTCCAAAATCATCAAAAGAAAGAGAGGATGTTTTAAGAAAAATAATTGAAAATTCACATACATCAATTATTTATGAATCACCTAAAAGAATTCTGAAACTTTTAAATGATCTTAAGAATTTGTGTAATGAGGAGAGAGAGGTAGTTGTACTAAAAGAGTTAACTAAACGATTTGAGAAACATTTTGGTTTTAAAATTGATAATGTTATTGAACAATTAAAAATTTCAGAACTTAAAGGCGAATATACCCTAGTATTATCAGGCAATAAAAAAATTCTTAATAAAGATGATCTCATAGCAAAGGATTTAAAAAAAGATCTTATTGATCTAATGGAAGCTGGTCTAAGTCACTCTTCAGCATCAAATTATCTATCAAAGAAATCTGGTAGATCTAAAAATTATATTTATAAACTTATTTTAAATAATGATCTAAAATAAAAAAAATATTTAATATGAAAAAATTCTTAATCTCAAATATCTTTTCAATATTTTTTAACATTTTTTTATTAGCTTTTTTATTAACTGCTATTCAAAATAATCACCAAAAGAAAATTATAAGTATTTTTAACTCCGAGACTGTAGAGTTACCAATGTCATTTATATTAGGTTCAAGTTTTATTGCAGGTTCAATTTGCGGAAACCTAATTTTTTCAATTTTAAAATTTAAAAATAATGATTAGAAAAATATTTTTAAAGAGCTAATAATAAATTATTAAATATTATTCTTGTAATACCTTTTGATTTTAGTAGATTTGAAGCAAGAAAAAAAACTTTCGAATTTGGAACTTTGATCAATTTTTGATTTTTTGTACATATTTTCTTTGCAAATTTATGATCATCAAAAATTTGTAGTGTAAATCTTTTTAAATCTTCCTTAGGCATAAAACTCCATTCAGGATATTCTTTTAACATTTTTGGAATTAATTCAATATTTTTATCTATCAGCATATACACGACATCAGGTAAATTTGCTTCTTCTAGAGGCTCTGAAGCAAATTCTTTTTGTTTCTCAAGTTCAACACCTTCAATCATTGGAATTACTTCAACAAATTGTTCCTTAAAATTTTCTTTTTCAGTATCAAAATCAAATTTTTTCTCATGATTTAAATTAGTTGGTTCTAATAAAATATTTTTATTTTTATCCTTTATTTCATTAAATATTTCCTCTCCGAGCATATTTTTTAATTGCCGCACAATAGTAACTAAAGAAAAATTAAAACTTTTTGATATTACTTTTAAATCAAGCCCATTCTTAAATGCATTTAAAATTTCTTTTCTTTGAAGATCCGTTACTTTTTTTGGCAAAACAAATTTTAAATGAAATGTAGTATTAACCATTATAGTCAAATTGATAAAAATTTATTAATAATTAATTTTGCCGATTATTGAAAAAGATATTATTCTTGAAGAAAACTTTGTCTAATTCTATAGATAAATCATCTTTAAATAATAAAATTTTACCTGTTATCCTCTCTGGTGGAGTTGGAACAAGATTATGGCCATTATCTCGATCATCTTTACCAAAGCAATATCTAAATATTAATAAAGAAAGCAATAATACACTTTTGCAAGATACTTTTCTAAGACTAAAAGGAATAAAAAATCTAAACGAACCTCTTATAATTTGTAATGAAGAACAAAGATTCATAGTTGCAGAGCAATTTAGATCAATTAATATAAATCCTTGGTCAATTTTATTAGAGCCTTTTGGAAGAAATACTGCTCCAGCAATATTATTAGCAGCATTGATTTGTATTGAAAAAAATTTTGATCCTATATTATTAATTTTATCTTCAGATCATAAAATTAAAAACAAAACATCTTTTCAAAAAAGTATCATAGAGGGTTTTGATTTTGCAGAAAAGGGACAGCTTGTTACCTTTGGCGTAAAACCAAATTCTGCAAACACAGGATATGGCTATATTGAATCTAAGGAAAAAATTTCAGATAAAAAAACATCAAGCAAAATAATAAGATTTATTGAGAAACCAAATAAAAAAATAGCAAGCGAACTTATAAAAGATGATCGCTTCTTGTGGAATAGCGGAATATTTTTATTTAAGGCATCTAAAATCATAGAACAAATCAAGAAATATCAACCAAAACTCCTAAATATATGTAAAAAGTCACTTCAAGATACGCCTAAGGATATTTTTTTTCAAAGACTAAATAGCAAAATATTCCAAGAATGTCCAAATATTTCTATAGATAAAGCTGTAATGGAGAATACCAATATAGGCACTGTTATTAACCTTAATGCAGGATGGGATGATCTTGGTAGCTGGGAATCAGTTTGGAAAAATTCAATTTCAGACAAAGATAATAATACATTCATAGGTAATACTTTTACTAAAGACGTTAAAAACTCATATATAAGAAGCGAAAATAGATTAGTTGTGGGTGTCGGCTTAGACAATATGTTATTGGTTGAAACTGATGATGCAATATTAGTTTCAAATAAAAAGGCAATTAGTTCGCTAAAAGATATCGTCAAAGAATTAGATAAAAGAAATTTTCAAGAGATAAAAATGCATAATAAAGTTTACAGACCTTGGGGATATTATGTCTCCTTGGTTGCAGATAAAACTTGGCAAGTAAAAAAAATTGTACTAAAGCCTAATGAGAGACTTTCTCTTCAAATGCATAAATATAGGTCTGAGCATTGGATCGTTGTAGATGGAACAGCTCAAGTAGAAATTAATCAAAAAGTATTCAAACTAAAGAAAAATGAGAGCACCTATGTCCCCTTGGGAGCTACTCATAGATTATCTAATCCAGGCAAAACAACATTAACATTAATAGAGGTGCAAAATGGTGAATATATTGGCGAAGATGATATTATAAGATTTGATGATATTTATGGTAGATCAAGTTAAATTTTACTTTCAAAAAAAATTTAATTTAAAAAGAGCAAATACTTATTCAAAAATTAATTTCAAATTTTAATATGGCACTAAAGATAAAAAATATTTGTTGTATTGGAGCTGGTTACGTTGGTGGTCCAACAATGGCAGTAATTGCTAATAAGTGTCCAAAGATAAAAGTTAATGTTGTGGATGTTAATAAAGAGAGAGTAGATTTATGGAATAGTTCAAATCTTTCTGAACTCCCTATTTATGAGCCTGGATTAGATAAATTAATTAAAAGATGCAGAGGTAAAAATCTTTTTTTCTCAAATCGAATTAAGGAGTTTATCTCCAATGCTGATATGGTATTCATTTCTGTAAATACACCTACCAAAAAAAAAGGAATAGGGGCAGGTCAAGCTAGTGATTTAAAATGGGTAGAGGCTTGCGCTAGACAAGTAGCAAAATTTGCAACTGGTTATACGATAGTTGTTGAGAAAAGTACTCTTCCAGTTAAAACCGCAGAAGTTATTAAAAATATTCTTGAAGCAGCTGAAAAATCATCTATTAAAAAAAATATTAAATTTGATGTACTCTCAAATCCTGAATTTCTTTCTGAGGGGAGTGCAATTAAAGATTTAGAAGAACCAGATCGCGTTCTTATTGGAGGAGAAAATAGAGATGCTATTTTAGCTTTAAATGATATTTATAGTAACTGGGTACCTAAATCGAAAATATTACATACTAATATTTGGAGTAGTGAGCTAGCTAAATTAACTGCAAATGCCTTTTTAGCACAGAGAATAAGTTCAATAAATTCTATCGGAGCCTTATGCGAAACCACAGGAGCCGATGTAAGGGAAGTAGCTAGAGCTATTGGTTCAGACAGCCGAATTGGGTCGAAATTTCTAGATGCAGGCCCTGGATTTGGTGGAAGCTGTTTTAAAAAAGATATATTAAATCTTGTTTACTTATCAAATCATTTTGGATTAAACGAGGTGGCAAATTTTTGGGAGGGTGTTGTTAAGTTAAATAATTGGCATCAACATAGGATCTCAAAACTAATAGTTAAAAAGCTTTTTGGAACTGTTTCTGGAAAGAAAATTTGTATCTTAGGTTTTTCTTTTAAAGCAAACACTAATGATACAAGAGAATCTGCTGCCATAAATATTTGCAAGGACTTATTAGAGGAAGGTGCGATATTATTTATAAATGATCCTAAAGTTGAAGCCAAACAAATTGCCAGAGATTTACAGTTACAAGAGAATAAAAATCTTGAAATAAATCATAATTTAGAAGGTGTTTGGAGTTATTCAGAAGATATATTATTTGCAAGTAAGGGAGCAGATGCAATTGTTGTATTAACAGAATGGGAAGAGTATTCAAAATTAAATTGGGAAGAGATTTCTAAAAATATGAGGAAACCGAGTTGGCTATTTGATGCAAGATCAATAATATCCCCAGAACAAGTAACTTCATGTGATATGCATCTATGGAGAATTGGTGATGGTCACACTAATCAACAACTCTAATATGATCATATTTTTAATTTCCTATAATATTTAAATACCTTTTTTAAAAAAGGTATTTTCAAAGAATCCATTTTCAGCAAATATTCTTCATTTTTTGTCTCTGCCATTTCCAACCATCCTTGCACATAGCATCTAAATCTCTCGTTGGTTTCCATTTAAGTATTGAAATTGCTTTATGATTATCAGCAATAAGAATAGGTACATCTCCTATCCTTCTAGGATAGAATTTGAATGGGACTAAGCAATTATTGATTTTAATAAATTTTCTTACAAGATCTAAAATGCTTATACCCAAACCTGTGCCAATATTTAAATTTAATATTTGAGGCTCGTTATTAAGTATAAAACTTAATGCATTTTCATGAGCTTCAGCTAAATCCATAACATGAATATAATCCCTTATTGTTGTGCCATCAGGGGTAGGCCAATCTTTACCGAATATCTTAAGAATTCTATTTTCACTTGCCGCTACTTTACATATTTCAGGGAATAAATTGTTTGCATTATATGTTGGATTTTCGCCTAAAATCCCACTTGGATGGGCTCCTATAGGATTAAAATACCTTAAATTTGCAATTTTCCAAGATTTGCCATCTGCAATATAAATATCCTTAAGTATATTTTCTATTGCGACTTTGGTTTGACCATATGTATTTATTGGGTTAACAAGATTTGTCTCATTTATTGGCATTAAATTTGATTTACCATATATCGATGCACTACTACTAAAAACAATATTCTTACAATTAAATTCTCTCATAACTTTTAATAATATTATTGTTCCATATACATTATTTTCCCAGTAAAGAAGTGGTTTCTTAATTGATTCTTCAATTGATTTAAGACCCGCAAAATGAATTACAGCATCAATTTGGTTATTTTCTTTTTTTGCAGATAAGAATACCTCCCTAAGAAAATTAAAATTACCAATATTACCTTTTTTAAAAATTAATTGATTAGAAATTATTAATTTTTTTTCTACAATTAATCTTATTTTGAATAATGAATCTGGCGAACTATTAATATTTGAATCAATTACAATCAATTTATAACCCTTTTCTAAAAGTGTAATACAAGTGTGACTTCCAATAAAACCTGCTCCACCTGTAACTAAAATATTCTTCATGATTAAACGACTCTTTAATATTTTATAACAATCAAATAGATAATATAAAAGAACAAAGATTTTATGATTTATTGACTAAATATATCATGTCTATTTAAATAATTTGTGTAGGGATAAATTTTTTAAAACTGTATTTTTAAGTTTTACAAAACAATTTCATATCATATTGGTGAAATAATTAATGTTTGATAAAATGTTAAAAATAAAATAAATCATATAAACACCAGTCAAACAATCAAAAAGTGAAAAAAATAAAAAAAGCTTTAATAACTGGAATTACAGGCCAAGATGGAAGTTATTTGGCAGAATTGCTTTTAAATAAAGGTTATGAAGTACATGGAATTAAAAGAAGATCAAGCAGTTTTAATACAAAAAGGATAGATCATCTTTATCAAGATCCTCATACAAGAGAACAAAGATTTATTCTTCACTATGGAGATCTTACCGATACAAGCAATTTAATTAGAATAATTCAGCAAGTTAACCCTGATGAAATTTATAATCTTGGAGCGCAAAGCCATGTAGCGGTTAGCTTCGAAAGTCCTGAATATACTGCAAATAGCGATGCTCTAGGTACTTTAAGATTATTGGAAGCAATTAGAATTTTAAACCTTACTAAAAAAACAAAAATATATCAAGCAAGTACAAGCGAATTATATGGAAAAATACAAGAAACACCTCAAACTGAAAAAACTCCTTTTTACCCCAGAAGTCCATACGCCATAGCAAAGCTATATGCCTATTGGATTACCGTAAACTACAGGGAGGCTTATGGAATATTTGCATGTAATGGAATATTGTTTAATCATGAAAGTTCAAGAAGAGGTGAAACTTTCGTCACTAGAAAAATTACCAGGGGTCTCGCCAGAATAGAGTTGGGTTTAGAGAAGCATTTATATCTTGGAAATCTTGATGCAAAAAGAGATTGGGGGCATGCAAAAGATTACGTTGAAATGCAATGGTTAATGCTTCAGCAAGATGAACCAGAGGACTTTGTAATAGCTTCTGGTCGAACCGAAAAAGTAAGAGATTTTTTAGAACTAGCCGCGAAAAAGCTTGGATGGAGCACATCATTAGATGGTCCAGCTATTTTATGGGAAGGGGAGGGTATAAAAGAGATAGGCCGACGTGCGGATACCAAAGAAATAGTGATTAAAATAGACCCAAGATATTTTAGGCCTACTGAGGTTGATGTATTAATTGGAGATGCAAATAAAGCCAAGGACAAATTAGGATGGGTTCCAAAGATCTCACTCGAAGATCTTATTAATGAAATGATAGAAATTGATATGGAAGAAGCGAAAAAGGAAATTATACTTAAAAAAGAAGGCTTTGAAATTACTGAATCAATAGAATCCCTTCCATAATTAGGACAATTGAAGATAAAAAATTTTAAAATAATTTCTTAATAAAGTTTTTATGATAAATAATTGGTATTTAACTGATTTAGAAACAATATTCTGACAATATAAATTAACAAAAAATTTGATTTGCAGATATAAATTATTATGAAGCCTTAAAAATTATAAAAAAAAGTTTATTTGTATATTTTTTTTTATAGAATATGCATTATTAATGTTGTTAAACATTCTAATTTTGCTTCCTTAGCTCAGCTGGATAGAGCAACTGCCTTCTAAGCAGTGGGCCGCAGGTTCGAATCCTGCAGGAAGCGTAGAAACTCTATATTAACTTATGCAAGGTTAAATAATAAAAAGTTAGTAAAATAAAAAGTCCCTAATTTATTTTTATTTTTAACTACAAATTTAAAAAGCTATTATTCATGATTGTTTTACTTGTAATAACATTTGTAATTATTTATTTTTTAATTAATGAATCAAAAGGATCTAAAGATTATTTTTTTAATTTACCTTTTATAGTTTCAACACCGCCATTAGTTGGTTTAATTTATTTTGGAATAATATCAAAATTTAATTTCGTAGGTAAAGATGGTGCTAGATATATAGTTCCAATATTTAATGAAATAAGTTTGATATATGTAAAAGCTTTATTATGCTTTAGCTTATTGATATATATTATAAGAAGCCATACAAGGATAAATTTAATTGCCCGCGATCAGAGCTTGCCGAATACTAAAGAATCCTTAACAATATTACTTGTTTTTTATCTAACAGAAAAAATCATTTCTGCTTTTAATCCATCAATACATTTACTAATTCTTTTTTCAGAATTAACTAATCTCTCATTAATACTTTTTATAACAACATTAATAATAAATTTCAGACTAAATAAATCAATTTATGGTTTCTTACTGATAGGATTTTTATCAACAATAACCTTTTTTATTTTTACTTTTGATAAAGGATCTCTAATTACATTATTTTCATCAATATTCTTAATTTTACTAGGATCAAAAAAATTGAATATAAAAATAAACGCCATTAAAATTAATCTTTTAATATTAATGGGAGGATTTTTACTGCCATTTTTAAATTTTATTGAAGAATATTTTTTTAAAAATCGATCAGGTGCTTTTAATGCTCTAACTGAAGTTATGGAATCAAGCATGTTTCAAAATTATTTTCATATTTTTTATAATCCAAATTGTAACTACGATCAGAGTATATCAATAATAAATTCTGTATTCAGTCCTTTGAGAGCCATCTTAGGATTGGAAATGAATATACATCAACACGATTTTATGGAAGCTTGTTTTCCTGTCCAGAGAGCACTTGGACAAGGAAAGGGATTTGGATTAATAAATGAGTCTCTTTTGTCAAATGAACTGCCAAGCTATTTATACTTTAGTATATGTGCGATAATTTTTATTTTGATTATTGAATATTTTTATTTTCGTTTTTCCTTATTAGGTTTACTAGTTTACTCCCAATCTATTGAATTGGTTTACAAGCTAACCAGATCAGATAGTATTTCCTCTTTATTTACTCTTCTATATATCATAATTGCATCTTTAATTATTTACTTATCAATATTATTTTTAAAGCATAATTTTAATGTATATAAAGAATAGTTAACTAAAAATATGTTCTACATTGATCCATATTTTTCTAAATCCACAAGTGGAGCACGATTTTTTGATTCAATCAAAGAAAATCTTAAGAAATTCCCAGAATATTCCCAAAAAAATTATGAAGTAGTTTTAGTTAATATTAGCTCTCCTCTAAGTCGATTTATTTTATATAAGTTATTAAACAAAAAAATCATAATAAGAGTTGATGGTAACTATTCTTATCCAATAACAAAAGGTTCAATTAGAGCCTCAAATTTGATAATATTTTTCATATTTAAAATATTAAGAATATTAAAAAAAATAAATCCAATAAAAATTTTCTTAAAGAAATTTGCAAAAGAGGATAAGGTTTTATACTTATTTAATCTTCAATTTAACTTTGTAAACTATTTAAAAATTTATTTTTCAAATTTAGTTATCTATCAGAGTACTTTTTCTAAAGATTCACACAAAGATATATTTCCAAATAAAAAATTTTTTATTGTTAATAATTCCTCAACTTGGCAATCAGATAATTTACCTTTAAATAAAAATTCTAAAGAAAGAGATCCTACATGCATAAGAATATGCACATCATTTCATAAAGAACGACCATTAAAAGGATTCGGAGATTTGCTTAATGATTTAGAGAATTTTAAAAAAACTAATACTAAATTCAGCATAAGTTTATTTATTTACGGATATGAACCAAATTGTTTTGTTAAAACATATTCAAAATATACTTTCAACATTGATAAATTTTTAAATAGGAATAGAGATTGGATAGAAACGTATCCTACTTTCATTGAATATTCTCAAGATTTATCAAATAAATTAGTTTCATCAGATATATATGTTACATATGCACAATTAGATCCTTGTCCGAATTTTGTATTAGAAGCAATTTCTCATGGTCTACCAATTATTGGTTGTAATAGTGGTGGGGTTCCAGAAATTGTCGGAAATTGTGGGGAAATTTTAAATTTAAAAACTTATAAATCTAAATATCAAAATTTAAATTATGAATATGGTTTAATGCCACCAAGTTCAGAAGATTTATTCATTAATTTAATAAAGATAAAAAAGAATTTAAGATTTTATAAAGAGAATATAAGTATTGCACTAAAAAATCGCTTATCAAAAGAAAATACTATTTATAAATACCATACAATATTAAAGAATTTATCCTAATTCAATAAGATATAGATTAATCCTACAATTGCTTATTATAATTACCTAAAATAATTACTTTGTGACAGATTATTCCTTTGCTAATGTTCATTCCTTAAAGATGGCTCTTCGAAATGATGATCCTGGAATATCTAAAGTTTTAAAAAAGCCCTTACTTAACAAAAAGTGGCATAGAGAACCTGAATTCATGTCAATCTTAGAAGAATATTTAAGGCCTCATGACATTTTTTTTGATCTTGGCTGTAATATTGGATATGTTTCTCTTTTTGTACTAAAAAATATTTCCAAAAAAGGTTATTTATATGCTATTGATCCGGATAAAGAAAATATTTCAGCCCTGAAGAAATCTCTTGAAAATAATAATCTTTCAAATAATTACTCTATTAAAAATATTGCTTTATCTTCGCAAGATGGTGAAATTGCATTTGAATTTTCAAATGAATCAAATCTTCATAAAATCAATAAGGATTTATCACCACAAGCTAATAACTTTAGAAAAATAAATTGCCGATCATTTGATTCTTATTTCTCAGATAAAAAACTTCCAACTTTTATAAAAATGGATGTTGAGGGAGCTGAGATTGATATTTTATTTGGGATGAAGAATTTTCTTAATTCTTCTAACAAATGCAAGATCTTAATGGAATTACATCCAACTTTATATAAACCTAATGAATATAAAAAAGCTTTTAAATTACTTTTTAGTAATGGCTTTAGATTAGAGAAATTTGTAGGATCCTCTAGAGCACATAATCATCCAATTTTAAAAAATAAATATATCCCTTCAAAGATTTATAGAAGTGGCCCATTCTCAAGAGCTGTAATTGATAATTTAAATGAAGATGATTTTCATGCGCTCAATCTAAATAAACAACCTTTTAAAACAAGACTAAACTTTCATTTTTATTTGTTACATCCAAAAAAAATATTTAAACCGTTTATTAAAAGTACCAAATTATCTAGAGCAGCTTTATTTATAAGATGACATATTCAATTATAAAAAATTTGGATGAAAAGTTTTTGAGATATATCTCAAAATTGAAACCAGAATTATATTGTTTATTTTCAAATATTAGACAAATAATAATTTGCAGGCCATTTACAAATTTCTATTACTCAAAGAAATTAGAATTATATTTTGCAAAAGAAAAAAATCATTTGATATACTTTTTCTCAAAATATCGTCAAATAAGACTTTATTCGAGAAGTATTAAAAATAGACTTTACACTCTTTCAAGTGATTATTTTATTAATTTTATAAAATTTAAAAAAGGAGATTACGTTGTTGATTGTGGCGCAAATATTGGAGAACTTTATTTAGCTATAAAAATTAACTGTAATTATAATATTAACTATATTGCGTTCGAGCCCTCACCAAAAGAATTTAAATGCTTATCAATAAATGCCCCAAATCAAAAATATTTACAAATGGCTCTTTCAAATAAATACGAAGAAAAGAAATTTTATATCTCCTCAGAGGAAGCAGATAATAGTTTAATTAAACCAAAATATTTTTCCAATACCATAAAGATAACAACAGATCGATTAGATAATATTATAAAAAATAAATTTATTAAACTATTAAAAATTGATGCTGAAGGAGCAGAGCTTGAAGTTCTTCAAGGTTGTGAAAACATATTAAATAATATTCAATATATTTCAGTAGATTGCGGGCCTGAAAAGGGTTTAAATGCAGAACCAACATTTAAAGAAGTCTTACCATTTTTAATAAAAAAAGGATTTATTGTTGAAAATATTAGTCAAAAAAGATATACCATATTATTTTTTAATCCTAATTTTAAAAAATGAAAATAAATATCATTATGTCTGTTTTCAATTCAATATCAACATTAGAAGATTGTCTTAATAGTATATATTCCCAATCTCATGAAGATTGGCATATGTACTTAATTGATGATGCTTCTAATGATGGCTCAGAAATTTTAATAAGCAATATTATGGATTCTAGAGTTACAATTCTAAGAAACAAAATCAATAAAGGATTAGCTTTTTCATTAAATAAAGCAATAAAATTATGTAAAGAAAGTTTTATAGCAAGAATTGATTCTGATGACATTCAAGATAAAGATAGACTAATAAATCAAGTGGAATATTTGATTAAAAATCCAAAAATTGATTTGTTATGTACTGATGCTTATTTAAAAGATTTAAATGGTTTTAAAAGAACTTATACACCAAATAACCATAATGAAATTTCAAAAATATTACAAAAACGAAATTGTATAGTTCATCCCACAGTAATGGTTAAAAGATCATTTTTTAAAAAATATGGATTATATGATGAATCCTTCAGGAGAGCACAAGACTATGAATTATGGTTAAGAGCTCTAAGGAAAGGGGCTAAATTTGGATGTTTAAATAAGCCATTGATTTATTACAATTCAAGCTATTCCAAATGGAATTGGAAAACATTATTTAGACATAGTTATAATCGATTCAGAATTTTTTTAAAATATCAAAATATATATTATTTAAATTATTTTTTAATAGATATTTTTCATCCTTATATTTTAAGATTAATTTCTCTATTTAAAAGGTAATTTTATTTGATAATTAGTATTTATAATAGGATTCTTGATTATAATAGTTTTATAAATTAATTATTGAATATTCTTTTTTATATTTGGCCTAGAAATGAAAATTCTCATACTTGGTATTACAGGAATGCTTGGATCATGCCTATATAGATATTTTGCAGATGAAAAAAATTTCTCAATCGTAGGAACTATAAGAAACGAAGAGAAAAAGATATTTTTTAGGGAAGATATTTATTCTAAAATAGTAATTTTCAATGACTATAAAGATATCGAGAAATTAGATCAATTATTCTCATACATAAATCCAAATTATGTAATTAATTGTATAGGAGTTATCAAGCAAAAAATGAGTCTATCAAGCCCAGTAAACTCAATATTTTTCAACTCATACTTTCCTCAACTTTTAGATAAATTAACTAAAAAGCATAATTTTAAAGTAATTCACTTTAGTACAGATTGTGTTTTTGATGGTAATCGTGGTTCTTATAAAGAATCTGATATTCCACTACCAAAAGATTTTTATGGTCTTTCGAAGTTAATAGGTGAATTAAATTCAGAAAATTCATTAACTCTCAGAACATCAATTATTGGTCATGAGATAAGTTCATCTTTATCTCTGGTTGATTGGTTCTTATCTTCAAAAAATAGCGTAAAGGGATACACTAAAGCAATTTATTCTGGTTTCCCTACTGTTGAGATAGCAAGAATTATTGATAGATATATATTACCTGATGAATCAATTCATGGTATTTATAATTTATCCTCAAAGCCTATAAGTAAGTATGATTTATTAAATATGATAGGTAAAAAATATAACCATAATATTAAAATTATCCCAGAAGAAAAGATTTCAATAGATAGATCCTTAGATTCCAGCTTATTTATTTCAAAAACAAATTATATATGTCCATCATGGCATAAACTTATAAACGATATGTATGAATTTTATAAAAAATATGAATCTAAAAAATAAATGCTTATTAGTTACTGGAGGAACTGGTTCTTTTGGTGAAACTGTTCTAAAATCTTTTCTCAATACTGACATTAGTGAAATAAGGATATTTAGTAGAGATGAAAAGAAGCAATATGATTTAAGACAAAAATATAAAAATGAACGTTTATCTTTTCATATTGGTGATGTTCGATCATTGGATTCACTTAATAGAGCAATGTCAGGTGTAAATTATGTATTTCATGCAGCAGCTTTGAAACAAGTTCCTTCATGCGAATTCTTTCCTTTAGAGGCAATACAGACAAATACTTTAGGTACTGAAAATGTTATCCAATCATGTCTATTAAATAAAACCTCAAAATTAGTACTATTAAGTACTGACAAAGCCGTATACCCCATAAATACAATGGGTCTAACAAAAGCATTAAGTGAAAGAATTTTAACTTCCTATGCCAAGACAATAGATGCATCAAAACTCACACTCAGCGCAACGCGTTATGGCAATGTAATGTGTTCAAGAGGGTCGGTAATACCATTATTTATATCCCAAATAATTAGTAAACAAAAAATTACGATTACAGATCCTACAATGACTAGATTCTTGATGTCATTAGATGAAGCAGTTTCTCTTGTTAAGTATGCTTTTAATAATGCTTCTCAAGGTGAGATATTTATAAAAAAAGCCCCCGCATGTACAATAAATACCTTAGCAGCAGCTTTAATAGATATTTTTAATGCTAAAAACCAAATCGAAATAATTGGTTCTAGACAGGGAGAAAAACTTTATGAATCTCTTTTATCAAGAGAAGAGATGTCGAGAGCTTTAGATCATGATAGTTATTACTCTATTCCATTAGATAACAAGGAATTGGATTACTCTAAATTTTTTGATGAAGGAGATAAGAGAATAAATGTAATTGAAGACTATAACTCTCATAATACTAATCAATTATCAATTAATGAGGTCAAGGAGAAACTTCTTATGCTTCCTTACGTAAAGAAATATTTGAATTAATTTAATGATATAGCATTAGAATTAAATAATTCATACATAATAAATGTGATGAATTTAACTTATTTGTTTAAATAAAAATTTAAATAGGATGATAATTAATTTAAAACAAAAATTTATCTTATCACTTAATGTTTTCTTTAAACTACCTCTAAAGGTTAGGCGAACTATACTTGTACTTATTGATATATTTTGTATTTTAAGCGCAATTTTCTTATCTTTTCTTTTTACTACAACAAGATTGCAAGAGACATTTTATGTTTACACACTAAGATACATTTGGATTTTTCCAATAACAACTATTAATGCTCTAATAATTTTCATTATATCTGGTCAATATAAGGGACTAACAAGATTTTTTAGTAGTTTAGATTCCTATGAAATATATGGTAGAAATTTAATATTGGTTTCATCTGTATTTTTATTCGGTTCAATATTAAATTTTAATTTACCTCACATATCTTTATTTGTATTGATATGGTTCTTAGCATCAGGTTTCATAACATTTTGTCGATTTGGTTTAAAAGATATAATTCTTAAGATAAATATTAATAAAAATAAAAAGTGCAAACCAGTTGCAATATATGGAGCTGGTGAAGCAGGTGCACAATTATGTGATGCTTTGCAACGAGCACAAAACCATAAAGTTCTTTTTTTCTTAGATGATAATCCACTATTATGGGGGAGATCCATAAATGGTGTAAAAATTTATTCTCCAAATAAATTATTTAACTCTAAGAATGAAATTGAACAAGTACTTTTAGCAATTACCTCATTATCAAATTCTAAAAGAAGAGAAATATTAAAAAATATTTGCAAGTTGCAGATTTCAGTATTAAAGATACCAACTCTTAATGTTTTAGCAGGTAATGCAGGGGTAGATAAACTTAGATCTATAAAAGTAGAGGAATTACTGGGGCGAGATACAGTATTACCCTGTAAGGAACTATTGGGACCTGGTATTTATAATTCTAATATATGCATAACAGGAGCAGGCGGATCAATTGGATCTGAACTTTGCAAACAGATATTGAAGTTAAATCCCTCCCAAATTATTATTATAGATCATTCTGAATACGCACTTTATAAAATTGAACAACAATTGAAAATTTTAATTAATAAATCTTCAATTTCAATAATCTCAATTTTAGGATCATGTACAGATTCAAATCTTATTAATAAGTTATTTAAAAAATATTCAATCACAACAGTATTCCATGCTGCGGCTTATAAACATGTTCCATTAGTTGAGAGTAATCCAATATCAGGTTTAATGAATAATGTAATATCTACCAAAATAATATGTGAGGCATCATTAAAAAATAATGTTAAAAAATTCATTTTAATTTCAACCGATAAAGCTGTAAGACCCACAAATATTATGGGGGCTAGTAAACGTTTATCCGAATTAATTGTTCAGGGATATGCATATGATAATAGTTTGCCTAATATCAAATCTTCAAATCTAACTTTATTTTCAATGGTTCGTTTTGGAAATGTCCTCCGATCTTCTGGATCTGTAGTTCCTCAATTTGAGAAACAAATCGCTGAAGGTGGACCAATAACACTTACTGATAAAAGAGTTGTAAGATATTTCATGACTATTGAGGAAGCTGTTCAATTAGTATTACAAACTTCTGAATTAAGCATAGGAGGTGATGTGTTTTTATTAGATATGGGTGAACCAATATTGATAAAAGATTTAGCAATGCAAATGATCAATTTAAGTGGTCTAACAATAAAAGATAAAAATAATCCAAGAGGTGACATTGAAATTATTTGTACAGGATTAAGACCGGGGGAGAAATTATACGAGGAATTATTAATTGGAGATAAATCTATACCTACAAAGCATCCATATATATATCGAGCACAAGAAACATTCATAAATAAAAAAGAATTGTGGCCTATTTTAGATGAATTGGAATTAGTTATGAGAATGAAAGATGAGGAAAAAGCACTTAAGATTCTTAAAAGATTGATTCCTGAGTGGACTACAAACATTAAATCAAACTAAATTTTAATATTTGAAATAATATCTATCCAATAAATATTAAAGCTATGAATAAAGAATATCTTGCCATTTATCTAAAATGACTTTCTCTGAAAACTGATTTTGGAAAGTTTCTAAACATGATTTTTTTAAATCAATTTTCCATTTTTGATCAATACTTAGCTTAATTAATAGATTTGCTAAATTTTGAGGGTTATTAATATCTGATACAAATCCAATTTTATTTTTAAGTATTGTCTGGGCTAGATCACTCTCCTCCTCAATCAAAGCAAGAATTGGAATTGCTTGCTCTAAATAAGAAATTGTTTTGCTTGGATACGCAAATTTATGCATATTAGGAATTAAACTAATCAATCCAAGATCAGCTCTGCTTATAATTGTTTTTGCTTTATCATAAGAAGTATATTCCTTGAATTTGATGTTTGTTCCTAAATTTTTACTAAGAGCTATTAATCTTGACTTTTCTACCCCCTCCCCAAGAAATATTAACTCAATATTTTTATATTCCACCAATAATTTAAATGCATAAATTATATTCTGTAGCCCTTGAAATCTTCCTATATTTCCTGCATATATTATAGTAAGCCCACCTTCATTAAATTTATTAAAATTTTTACTAAAAGAAAATTTATTTTCTTTTGGAACAGATAAGTTATTTACAATTTTAATATTTAATTTCTTATCTTTATATCTATTCTGTAATGTTTTTTTCATGGCCTCTGAATGCACGATAATTGGATTAGCTTTAAAGCAACTAAATTTTTCTAAAGCAAACATGATATTTTTTAATAATTTATTTCTAAAATCGCCAGTCAAAATTCCAATCTCCGGATTAATATCCATACAATAATAAATAAATCTAATATCTTTAATTTTTGTCGCAGATGATATTAAAAATGCTGAAAGAATAGGAGGAGATGAAGTAGCTATTACTAACTCATATTTACCAAATAGAATTTTAAAGAATGCAAATAATCCTAAATAAATAGCATTATAAATTCTAGGCAAGGCTCTGTGGTCTTCTTTTAATACAGAAAGCCTGAATACTTTTAAATTGGTTTTCTTATCAATTTTTAAAATTTCAGATTTTGAAAACTTTGATCCAAATCTTTTTGGTTTACTAGTTATCACAGAAACATTTTTAATATCAATCGAAAATTTTTTTGCCAAGTGAAATAATATTGCCGAACAAGAAGATTTATCTGGCCAAAAATGACGATTTATAATTAAAAGGCTTTTAATATCTTTATTGGAAGGTTTAAAGTTAATATTACTTTTTTTAATTCTATTCATTAGTAAATTATTCAAAATATTTTTATTTATATTATATATTGCATAAAAGATATAAAATTATATAGAAGTGTTTATTCATCCAAAAAAGTAATTTAAATTTATTATGGGATCAATTTTATTAGATTGTTTTATCAATAAAAATACAAAATGAACAAAATATTAGTAACTGGTGCAGACGGCTTTATAGGATCGCATCTTGTAGAAGAATTAGTGAGAAGAGATTTTAAAGTAAAAGCATTTGTTCTTTATAATTCACTTGGAAACTGGGGATGGCTTGACCATATTGATGAAGAAATCAAACACAACATAGAAATTTTTATTGGAGATATTAGAGATCCTGAGAGTGTTTATAATTCCCTTAAAGATTGTAATTCAGTACTACATTTAGCTGCTCTAATTGGTATTCCCTATTCCTACGTATCGCCATATTCATATATAGATACAAATATAAAAGGTACTCTTAATTTACTAAAATTTGCAAAAGATCTTAACATTAGCAAATTTGTTCATACTTCAACAAGTGAAGTTTATGGGTCTGCTAAATTTGTTCCAATTACTGAAGATCATCCTCTTCAAGGACAATCTCCATATTCAGCTTCAAAAATTGGAGCCGATCAACTTGCCTTTTCCTTTTATAATTCTTTTGATTTACCAATCTCAATTATTCGTCCTTTTAATACATATGGTCCAAGACAATCAGCTAGAGCTATAATTCCAACAGTAATCACGCAAATTAATAATAAGCAAAAGATTATCAAACTAGGATCTCTTCACCCTACAAGAGATTTTTCATATGTAGAAGATACAGTATCTGGATTTATTGAAGCACTAACTAATCCAAGTTCTATAGGGGAATTTATAAATTTAGGTAGTTCATTTGAAATTTCAATTGGTGATACTGTAAGATTAATAGCAGAATTATTAGATGCTGATATTGATATATTGACTGATAATGAAAGACTAAGGCCAAAAAATAGTGAAGTCTCAAGATTATTTGCCTGTACTAAGAAAGCAAGCAAATTATTGAAGTGGAATCCTAAATATTCGGGATTAGATGGATTTAAAAAAGGACTCAAGAAAACGATAAATTGGTTTTCAGATGATAAAAATTTAAAATTTTATAAACCCGAAATATATAATAAATGAATGACAAATAATAAAAGAGCAATTATTCTTTCTGGAGGTAAAGGTTCAAGATTAAGGCCCTATACAGTTGTTTTACCTAAACCATTAATGCCAATAGGAGAATACCCTATTCTAGAATTAGTCATTAGACAATTAATTAAAAATGAATTTAATCACATTACAATGTGTGTAAATCACCAAGCTGATCTTATTAAAACATTTTTTGGTGATGGTAGCAGATGGGGAATAAATATTGATTATTCAAATGAATATGAACCTCTTGGAACAATGGGACCATTAAAACAAATAACGGATTTACCTGATAACTTTTTAGTAATGAATGGGGATATTTTAACTAATCTAAACTTCAAAGATTTTTATAGTAGGCATATAAATGATAAAGAGCTTTATACTATTTCATCACATAGAAGAATACAACAGATAGATTATGGTGTATTAAATTACTCATCTGATAATTATTTAGAGGGATTCGAAGAAAAACCTATGAATTCTTTTAATGTTAGTATGGGAATCTACATGCTTAATAAAAAAATAATTGAATTAATTCCAAATGGATTTTTTGGATTTGATTCATTAATGCATAAGCTAATAAAGTCAAAAATAAAAGTTAAAGTAAGAGAATTTGAAGGATACTGGCTTGATATAGGTAGACCTGATGACTATATGAAGGCAATTGAGGATTTTGATTCTATGAAAAATATATTTTTATGAAAAGAGTAATAATTACTGGTTGTACAGGATTTATTGGAAGGTCTCTAATAAATGAACTTGAAAGCGAAAAATTTACAATAATAGGCTATTCATCAAAAGATGGAAATATTACTGAAAAGAATACATGGTTAAAAATGCCAAAAGCAAATTACCTAATACATTTAGCAGCGATGACTTTTATTCCTAAAAGCTGGGATGATCCTAAAAAATTCATTGATACTAATACTATTGCATTATTAAATGCAATTGAATATTGTAAAAAATATAAATCTAAATTAATTTATCTAAGCACATTTGTTTATGGAAATAAAAATATTCCTATTGACGAGAATTCAGAACTAAATCCACAAAATCCATATGCTTTATCAAAATTATTGGGCGAAAATATATGTAGTTTTTATAAAAAAGTTGATAACTTAGATGTAATTATATTAAGGCCATTTAATATATTTGGGAATGGTCAAAATAATTTATTTCTAATACCATCGTTAATAAGCCAAATTAAAAATGAAGAGAAAATCACTGTAATGGATATCAACCCTAAGAGAGATTATTTATATATTAAAGATCTTGTGGATGCTATAAAAAAATCACTATTTTATAAAGGAAATTCATATATTTTTAATATTGGCTCTGGACTAAGCTATTCAGTAATAGAAGTTATAGAAATTATTCAAAAAATCTGTGAAACAAATCTAGATATAGAATGTACTAATAAAGTAAGAAGAATGGAATTAGATGATACGGTAGCAAATATAGAATTAGCTAAACGCGAATTAAAGTGGGAACCAAAATACTCACTTCCAAAGGCTTTAAAAGAAATGTTAAAAGTTAATAGTTAATATTTAAAATGAAATTAATTTTTATTGCTCCCTTAACTTCAATTGGTGGTCATTCCTTAATATCAAATATTTTATATTTAAATTTAAAGAAAAAGTTTAGTATTACACCTATAGATTTATCAAAAGCAAGTAATCATTATGGTAAATTCTCAATAAAAAGAATTTTAATGGTTGCCATTCTTCTTTTTAAAGTATTAAAAAACAAAAAAAATGCTGATAGAATCTACATAACAATTTCTCAATCTCTTTTAGGGAACTTAAAGGATTTAATAATATTTTTAATTTTATTCAATAAGTTTGACAAAACAATTCTTCATTTGCATGGAGGTTCAATAGGAGAAAACTTATTTAAAAAAATTAGAATTATAAAATTATTAAATTTATTTTTTTATAAAAATTGTAAAAAAATAATTATTTCTGGAAAATCACATTATTCAATATTTCCAAAAGAATTAGATAAGAAATTAACAATTATTCAGAATTTTGCTTCAGATAAATTATTTAATAATTACAAAGATATAAAAATTAAATTTCAAAATTCAAATCCAATAAGAATTTTATTCCTGAGTAATATGCTTCCCGAAAAAGGATATATGCATTTATTAAATGGTTTTAAATTACTTAACAAAAAATCAAGAAAACCTCTAATTCTTGAGTTTGCAGGAAAGTTTTATAATAATAAATTAAAATCAGAATTTATTGATTTGGTTTCCAAAGAAAAAGACATTTTTTATCATGGAAGTATAAGTAACAAAAAGAAAAAGGAACTATTACATAAAGCACATATATTTTGTTTGCCTACTTCTTTTCTTGAAGGACAACCTATTTCAATTTTAGAAGCATATGCTTCAGGATGTTTTGTTTTAACTTCTGATAAACCAGGAATTAATGATATTTTTAAAAATGGAAAGAATGGGTTCTCTTTGAATAAAATTGATCCAAAAATTATTAAATTTAATTTAGAAAAAATTTTGATAGATTTTGATTTATGTGAAAAAATTGGTATTGAAAATAGAAAAATAGCAGGGAAATATTTTAGAGAAAAAAAATATCTTAAATCAATAGAAAAATCTATATTATGAATAGTATATAAATTTAATAAAATTTTATAGAAATATGATATTTATGACTTTAATTTATTAATCGAATTAAATTTAATTGCTTAAAATTCAATTTTTGTTCATAAAAAGATATCATAAATTTATTAATTAATATTCTCTTTAGGATGGCTGATAAGAAAATAACCGAATCTTATAACTCCAGCTTTTGCATCATTATTCCAATGTATAATGAGCAAGACAATGTCAATCTTTGTGTAAAAACAATCTGCAGTTTCATAGAAGAGATTAATAATAAATGCGAACTTTTAGTTATTGATGATGGTAGCGAGGATGAAACAGCAAAAAGATTGCAAGAATTAAAAAAGATTTATAAGAATTTCACGGTAAAAACTCATCAAAAAAATCTAGGATATGGATCAGCAAATCAAACAGGTATTCAGTATGCTTACAAAGAAAATTATGAATATGTTTTATTTATGGATTCTGATCTAACACAAGATACAAAATATATCTTTGATTTCATAGAACTTATGAATAATAATGTAGATTTTATTAAGGCAACTAGATATACAAATAGTGGAGGAGCTCAAGGTGTACCTCTTTTTAGGAAAATAATTTCGCAAATAGGCAATTTAGTTGCAAAAATATTTTTAAATTTACCGCTTACTGACTATACCAATGGGTTTAGAGCTATTAAAACAAAATTGGTTTTTAATATTAAACATGAGGAGAATGGTTTTGCTTATTTAATTGAGGAAGTTAATAAGATATCAAAAAAAACTAATAGTTTTGGAGAAGTTCCATATATCCTTAAGGTAAGAGCTAATTCTCATTCAAAATCAAAATTTTCTTATTCTTTGGATGTCTACTTATCATATCTAAAATGGGTCTTTAAAAAATGAAAAAAAAATTTAATTCCCTTAATAAGAATTGTCGATTTTGTAACTCAAAAAAGATCACTGAAATAATAAACTTTGGTAATGTTGGATTAGCAGGAGGATTTTTGCTACCTAATGAATTTAAATGTGAAAAGAAATATCCTCAACAATTATTTTTTTGTGAAGATTGTTTTTTATTACAGATAATAAATGAGGTAGATTCTAGATTATTATTTAAAGACTATTTTTATTTCTCATCTGCAATATCAACTTTAAGAAAGCACTTCAGAAAATATGCAGAAGATGTTACAAATGAATTCCTTATTCCAGATAAGTCAACAGTTCTAGAGATAGGTTGTAATGACGGAATTTTATTAAAACCCTTTATTGAATTGGGAATCAAAAAAGTTATTGGTGTTGATCCATCATCAAATGTTATTTCAACGATAAAAGATCCAGATATTATAAAAATTAATGATTTTTTAACTGAAAATTTAGCTAGATCAATAATTCAAAAACATGGGGAAATTGATCTAATTTGTGCGAATAATGTTTTTGCACATATAAATAATATGCATGATGTTACTAATGCAATTAAATTATTATTAAAAGATGATGGAATTTTTATTTTTGAAGTCCATTATATTGGAAGTCTTATCGATGAAGTTCAATATGACATGATTTATCATGAACATATTTATTATTATTCGTTAATTACATTGCAGAAGTTTTTTGAAAAATTTGACTTAGAAATTTTTGATATTAAACCAATTCCAATTCATGGAGGATCCATGCGATACTACGTAAGAAATAAAGGGAAATTAATTAACAAAAAAACTTCATTAAAAATTATAAACTTGCAAAAAACAGAATACCATAAAGGTTATGACAATAGTAAGACTTTTTTAAATTATGCCAGAATGGTAAATATAACTAGATTAAATTTAATGAGTTTATTAAAAGAAATTAAAAATAATAATAAATCAATTATTGGATATGGAGCTTCAGGAAGGGCTAATACATTAATACAGTATTGCAATATAAGTAATGAAATCCTAGATTATATTGTTGATGATGCTCCAATGAAGCAAGGTTATTATACTCCAGGATCACACCTAAAGATAAAATCAGCAGAATCAATAGAAGAAAATATGCCAGATTATATTCTTATATTTGCATGGAGTTTTTTTAACGAAATAATTGAAAAAAACATCAAATATCTCCATAGAGGAGTAAAATTCATTATACCTTTACCTGAGGTGAAAATAATTTCTTCAATAAATGGCGAGATTATTGAAAAAATATATAAAAAAAATAAGGAGGAAAATTAAAAATGAAAGTCATGACGATAATGGGAACAAGACCAGAGATGATAAAAATGTGGTCTGTTTTAAAAAAATTAGACGATTCTAACTTTAAACATATAATGGTTCATACTGGACAAAACTATACTCCTGAGCTAAAAGACTTTTTTTTTAAAGATCTTAAAATAAGAAAACCTGATTACAATTTAGCGATTGATGTAAGTTCCTATGCTAAAGAAGTATCAGATGTAATTACTAAAAGCGAAGAATTATTTGATAAAGAAAAACCAGAAGTTTTATTAATTCTTGGAGATACGTATAGCGGTTTATCAGTAATGCCTGCTGCAAATAGAGGCATTAAGATTTTTCATATGGAAGCAGGCCTACGAGCCTTTGATAAAAGGATGCCTGAACAAAGAAATAGAATACTTATTGATCATATGTCTGATATATTGCTGCCTTTTCATCCTCATCACAGAGAAAATCTAATAAATGAAGGTATCCATCCATCAAAAATTATAATTTCTGGTAATCCCACTTTTGAAGTAATGGATGCCTTTCAAGATCAAATCAACTCTAGTACAATACTTGATAAGTTATCTTTAAAGAATAAAGAGTATATTCCAGTTACTCTACACAGGAGTGAAAATGTTGATAATCCAATCACTTTGCAAAAAATACTTAATGCACTTGAAGAGATAAGTAAGAAATTAAGTAAAAAAATAATTTATCCTATGCATCCAAGGACTAAGAGCAAACTTAAAGGTATAGTTTTACCAGATTCTATTCAAATAATTGATCCTTTAGGATTTTATGATTTTAATGCCTTGAGCAAAAATGCATTTTGTTTAATGGGAGATTCGGGAACTACTCCTGAAGAAGGTTTATACTATAAAGTTCCATGTGTATCTCTTAGGAAAACAACTGAAAGATATGAAACAATTGAATCAGGAGCACATATAGTCGCAGGTATTGAGAGCGAAAAAATTTATAATGCAGTTAAATTAATTACATCTTTACCATGGGGAGCAAGATATGACTTTAATGAAAATGGATTTTTACCCTCTAATGTAGTATTAAACTCTATTGCAAGTAATATTGAAAATTATTTTTAAAGTTAAATTATTTATAATATTTAGATTAGTGTTATTTAAATATTATAAATGATAAGTATCCATAATTTTCTTTAAATCTATTAAATTGGTTAAAGGTTTTATTTAATGCTTTTAGAAACTTTTAAAAATATAAAAAGTAATAAGAATTTTAATTATTCTTATAAAATTTCAAGACTACTTCTTCCATTCATATTATTAATAATATTATTTCAAAAATCCTATATTTCTATACAACCAATAAAAATATTATTCATATCTGGTGATAAGAAAATTATATTTTTAACAGTAACATTAAGTTTGATAATATGCTTTCTTTTATATTTTAGATGGATGTTATGTCTTAATACATATAACTTAAAAATCAAGCCGCTTAAACTTATTCAAGTAAATTCTGAAGCATTTAGTATTGCAAGTTTAATTCCTGCGCAAATTGGAATAGATTTATTGAGAATTGGTAAACTAAGAAAAATAGATACCTCTAAATATAAAACAAAACTTTTACAAGCAACATTACTTGAAAAGATATTTGCTTTATTAGGACAATTATTCATATTATTTTATTTTATTTTTAGCGATTTTAAAATAAAGCTTTCTTTTATATTATTAATAATAATATCCATTTATCTTTTATTACCTATTTTCAAAAAGTATATAAAAATAAACTATATTAAAAAATATATTTTTTATATTAATTATAAAAATATCTATATTTCTTTTTTTTATTCTATTTTTTGTAATTTTATCTCTTGTTTATTAATCTTTACAATAGCAAAAGGCCTTAATATGAATTATTCATTTAAGATATTGGCAATCTCATCTACTTTATCTAACATTTCAAGTGTAATCCCAATTACACCAAATGGTTTAGGTTTATCGGAATTTATTTTCTCTGAAGTCATAGATTACACATCCCAGACAAGTAATACTGATTCTGTTGCAACAATATATTTCTCATATAGAATTTTTCTTCTTTTATCACATTTTTTAATTTATTATATTTTTCAAAATTTTAATTTAAAAAAAAATAAATTTTAATGACTGAATTATCAAAAATTTTTTTTAGAAATAGGATATTTTTATTAGTTCTTCTTATAAATATTATTGCTCTAATAGCAACATTATCTAATACTTATACAGATGGATATAATCTGAGACAAGCTCAAACAGCAATTATGTCAAGAAATATTTTTTATGATAATTTTAATATATTTCCTACAAGACTAACTTTTTTTGCTCCTTCAGAGGGGCAAATAATTTTTGAATTCCCATTTATTCATTTTTTAACTGCACTAACATATAAGATTTTTCCTATTTCAGAGATCAATGGAAGAATAATAAACCTATTTTTATATGTATTTAATGGAATATTATTTTTTAGGATTCAAAAAATAATTTTTACACATAATATTTCAATTCTTACATCATCTTTATTTATATCATCACCTTTAATTTTGTATTTAGGACATGCTTATATGCCTGAGACATCGATGATGACATTTTATTTGCTATCGTACTATTTCTTTATAAAAAATAAAAAAGAAAAAAATATAATTTATGAATACCTTATGTTTATTTCTTTAGCTTTAGCTCCATTATTAAAACCCCCTGCAGGAATAATATATTTACCAATATTTCTTGATTACTTAAATAGGTTAAATATTGGCTCTTTATTAAAAAGA
>CEPA01051548.1_pt1 | contig 27730 bp, 13 predicted proteins | sample 356241 | NCBI WGS metagenome assembly CEPA01 (sample SAMEA2620542, study PRJEB7988) | marine metagenome | biome: marine biome (ENVO:00000447); feature: surface water layer (ENVO:00002042); material: "saline water (ENVO:00002010), including plankton (ENVO:xxxxxxxx)" | depth 5 m
CGGTTCTGAGAACTTGATTCGCGTCAAGACCCTGAAAATCCAATCCCGCTTCTATATTATCTGAACCGTCATCATTTCTTAAAGCAATATTAGTAGTTGCGCCGCTTCCTGTAGTAAGGTTCCTTTGAAAAACTCCAATGCCATCAAAGAGATGTAACTTGGCTACAGGGCTATCAGTACCAATACCTACATTGCCGCTGGTGTCGATGCGCATGGTCTCAGTCGCATCAGAAGCTTTAAATATAGTAGCTACATTAGCAACGGGATGATTTCCAGCTTGTATCGTTAGTTCATAAGGACTTGAAGTATTTTTATTAATAGTTGCAGTTCTTGCATTAGAAGCATCTGAACCACCTATAGTAAATGCAATATTACCTTGGTCAATATTTAAGCCTGTAGATACGTGAAGTTTACCAGCAGGACTCGTAGTACCAATACCTACATTGCCCGAGGTGTGATTAATTGTTAATCTATTTGCGACAAAAGAATCAGCGTCTGTCGCTGTATCAATTTGAAAAAGAGAGCCATGGCTCCTTATTAGGGTGTTTAAATCTGTTTGATCAGTTTCGCTTAGCCATATTCTTGGTTGTGTGCCTTCAAGCTTCATCGCTGGAGTTCCACCAGCAATATGCAATTTATAATCAGGCTCCGTAGTACCAATACCGACATTGCCGTCTTTGTCGATTCCAAGGGCGCTACCCGTTTGGGTTGGAGAGAATGCTAAAAAGTCTGCATCTGGCATATATTTAATATAAGCATTTACCCCTGTGCCCTGAGAGTTTGTTGCTGTAAATCCAACGAGCAAATCTTCACCTAAAGTTGATTCACGCATATGAAGTTTGGCTACAGGACCGTTAGTACCAATACCGACATTGCCATCTTTATGGATGAGCATTTTAGCCGAGTTATTAGTATATATTGCAAAGTTATCGTTAGTCTGACTTCCTACGTATGGACAAGCTGGATCATCCGCACTCGCAGCTAAAACCGCTGTTCTACTTATGTCACTCCTCGTGACTGCCAACCTGGAGGATTCATTACTTCCTCCCTCAACATGCAAAGTTTCACTAGGGCTCGCAGTACCAATTCCAACTTTACCCGCAACAGTTAATGATGTATTTGTGTCAGCTAATTTTAAAGCCCATTGAATATTGTTTTGGTGAGTAGTTCTATCTCCAATTCTATTGATTCTTCCGTCTCCAAATAATACATCCGCATAAAGCGCTTGTCTTCCTTCGACAACGTAATCTGTGGTTCCTGGTAAATCTGGATAATCTGACCAAGTTATGTCTTCTGCTGATGGAAGTGGGTCAAATTTAAATTCATCATCTGCGGTACCCGCACCCCAATTTGCGTCAACACTAATTCTTGTGCAGCTATCAGAATTAAAAGAAGTGATTTTTACTCGAACATTTGCAAAATTGTTAACGTCAACATAAAGAGGTATCAGTGCTACATCTCGATCACTAACATTAACGCCAGTGTCTTCTGGTGCTCCCAATCTCGCTCTAAACTCATATAAATTGCCCTTACCTTCTTGTTCTAAAATTTTTAAAACATAATCTCTAGATCCTGCTTTATCAACAATGCCGTCTTGACTTCCATTCGTGCTAGTATCTAGGTATGTGTGGGATAATAAATACTTTTGATATCCTTGAGAGCTAAAATGATTAGAATAAATTTCAATGATAAAAGATGTACCATGGTCCCAATGATGGGTGTTATATCCAACTTGTAAAACTTTATAGCTTTTTGCAACATTCATTCCAGAAGATGTTAATGATTTACTGAATAAAATTTCTTCTGATCCAATAGAAATCATATCTCCTTTTGAGGTAAATGTTCCGTCAATTGTTAAATCTCCTCCTGTAGCAGTACTTCCCGCGGTTTTCTTTTCAAGGGTAATGTTTCCGTCCTTAGTGAGAGTAAAAAAGTCTAAAGCATTTGTACCTAATGAAAGGTCATTATCAGAAAGCGTTTTGAATACAACTTTGTCTGCTGGTTTGTCAATATTAATTATTGACGATATTGATGTTGTTTTGTGTGTCAATAAAAGATTCGTGTCGCTGTCTCTTTTGAGTTCTAAAACTGCCCCTGGATCGTTTTTTAAGATGCCAATTCCAACTCTGCCTGAGGGATGAATAAAAACCCTTTCTTCTGCCGAAGCGGTGCCTGTAGATAAAGTAATTCCATTTCCTACGTTATTTAAATTTGTTACATCTTCGTCAGACAAACCTAAAACGTTAACTTTGGTTCCAGAAATATTTTTAGACATTAAAAGCTGCTCGTTTTCAAGTAGCATGCTTCCTGACAAATGCAGCTGTTCTTCTGGACTTGTGTTGCCTAGCCCTACAAAACCTCCAAAAGGTGCGTCGCCCCTGATATAAAGGGCGCTAGATCCATCATCTTGAATGTCTATTAAGGCTTGTTGCCCAAGTTGATTAATGATTGCGGCTGGCCCTGTTCCGTCGTTTGTAACAATTAGCTGTTCGCTAGTATTTGTGTCAGTATGTATAACCGTAGTTTTTCCATTAACTTCTAATTCATCAACCCTAAGCTTGGTATTGATGTGGAAAGTGTTGTTTGATTTATCTGGTAAATCGGTTATGCTTGTTGCGTCATATTGAAACGGAGAGTTTGCAATTTCTTCAAACGTTCCGTCTGCTTTTTGTCTTACTAAATATATATCGTTTTGGGCCATCTTATTGTATTACACCTATTTTAAATAATTACCACTCGCTAATTGCAAATCTTTTCCAAGCTACTCTAGATGGGTCATTGCCATCACTATCTTTTGTACAGATAAAAATATAATCATCATCAAAATAAATTGTGCCTTTGTCTCCAGCAGAGTGAGAATACTGTGGTCGGGTGACGGTGCTGCCTTGATGGGTATCTCCTACTTTAGGAATAACTGGGTATGTTTCAAAGACATCTGTTGCAAATAGCCTGCCATCAAACTTCACATCTCCTTGGACATGTAATTTAAATTTTTCATTATTTGTTGGCGATAGTTCTACTTCTGCAACATTGATTCCGACATTTGCATCTTCAGAAAAAAGAACATCGTTTCCAGCTTCTGCCCCTGTAGAAGGATGCGAATCTGTTGTTCCTGTAAATGTAACAAGCTTTTTATTTCCTGCGCCAATATGTACATCTGTGCCGTTCATCGAAGAAAATAAAGCGAGGTCTTGTTCTACTGATCTAATATAACCAATGTTTGTTCCATATAAATTATGAAAACTTGACGCTAAGGTTGCTGCAGATCCAGTTTGCAAATACGAAGTTGCGCCCGACTCTTTGAGGTTGATCATTGCTCTTTCTGAAACTTCAGAATAAATATCTATACCAGTAATTCCTGGCTGGGTTGCAATTGTTAGCATGCTGCCTGTGTCCCATGTTCCGATGCCAAGCTTTCCGTCTTCGCGCAAATGAATTCCTCCTGTGTCGCCAGCAGGTTGAGTGGTGTGTTTTATAGAAAAGTATTCTTGATCACCCGCAACAGAGGCTGGGTTGTCTTGGTAAATTTGAAAAGAATCTGTTGATGTTATGCCGTCTCTTGGTCCAATTTTTAATTTATTATATACAATGACATCTCCATCGTTTTCTATTTCAAGATGCTTGCTGCCACTCTCTGCAATAAAAATCGGTAATGTATTGTCTGTATTTGTTACATGAAGTCTGGCGGCCGGAGCTTCCTGTCCAAGGCCAGTTTTGCCTACAACCATTAAGTCTGAATCAAAATGCGTTTTATAATCATCTAGAGGCGTAGGAATGAATTCTTGCCACTGAGAAGGATCTGTTCCTGGAGGTTGATGCTGTGGATGTCCTTGTAGTCCTGTTTTATCCCAAATCTTTCCATCGTATTGAATTCTGTCTCCGTCTTGATAAGTTACATCCGACTGATAAGTAGGAAGACCTTGGATGACATTATTATCAAATTTAATATTAAAAACATCACCTCTTACAGTTAAATCATTTTGTACAGTTAAATTGTTGTTTACCTGTACATCGTTTTCAATTTCAATATTTCCGCCATTAGCTATTTTAAATACGGTTGTGCCATTTTGTTTAATTTCAAAATTATCTCCGCTTGAAAAATCTATATATGCTTCTGTGTCATTAATTCCTTGATTGAGCGTTCTGCTATTGTTTTTATTTTCAAGACTAAATAGGTCGTTAACCCCTTTTATCTGGAGTTTAAAATCTGGAGAAACTGTTCCTATGCCAACATTTCCGCCTCTAAAATAAGAGAACCCGCTAGAGTGCAGTTGTAATTTAGAGTCGCTACCTTCGCCCCTTAATAATACATATGGATTTTCTTGTGTTGAATTAATTTGAAATTCATGGCCAACAGCAGCAGTTCCTCCAACCCTAAATACTGTGCCAGTAGAATCTTCTTCAACGTCTAGCTTGCATTCGGGAGACGAATCGCCAATTCCAACATTACCTCCATTGAAATAAGAGTCGCCGTTAGATTTGATAGCAACCTTTGTCGATCCACCAGGTTGTTTTAGATATAAATCCAAGCCGTCAGTTGTAGCGCCATCTTCATGCACAAACAGCCCGCCTAGGTGCTGCTCTGGCGCAGTGTCATCAACAACTGAAAAGGCATATTTACCACCTGGAGTTTTTACTTCGAGTTTATTGTCAGGGCTAGTAGTGCCAATACCTACATTGCCGGCATCTGTGATTGTCATCGAGGTTGTGTTATTGGCTGCTAAATATAAGGGGTGACTAGAATAGGCGCCTAATATTACCCCTCCATCTTCTGCTCGAAATGTTCCAGCTGCTGCGGAATTGGGATCAGTGTCGGTAATTCTTATCTCTGGATTTGTTTCTCCAGCGACCTCAAGCAAAGCATTGGGGCTCGTAGTACCGATACCGACATTGCCACCTGAAGCAATTGTAAATCGGTCTTGCCCATTTGTTACTAATTTTAAATCAGATTTAGAAGATATAAACGCTTCTGCATCTCTAGTGAATTGAAGTCTGCTATAAAGTAAATTAACTTCATTTCCCCCATTTTTATCATATAAAGATAATTTTGGATGATCCGCCGCGCCGCCTGAATTTAAGTCTAACGATGTAACGCCCCCGTCTGCTGTTGTTTTTGTGGTTCTGAGGTTTCCTGCCACTTCGAGGGTTTTTTGTGGATTATTAGTACCAACTCCTAGCTTATCTAAAACCGTAGTTTGTCCTGTTACTTCAAGTTTTTGATCAAAAGTAACATCTCCTTGAGTGTTAAGGTTTGATTTTAAAGTTGAGTCTAAATCTACGCTAAGAGTTCCTTTAGTAATTAAGTTGGAGTCAAGCTGGGTAAGGTAGTTGTCTGCATTACCGCCTGCGCCATCATCAAATTTTAAATTGAATAAGTCGCCTTTGACAGATAAGTCTCCTTGTATCTCGACATCTTTTTCAAATACTGCATTATCTACAATAAACCTAGCTTCGGCGGCCGTAACTGTTAAATTGTCGTTAAGTGATGTAGTTTTATCTACTTGTAAATCACCCTCCAGAAAAGTGGTTTCTTTAACCGTTAAGTCTTTTAAAATGGTAAGATTTTGAGATAAATTAGCGTCTCCTGAAACTGTTAAATCGTTACCAATGTTAAGATCGTTTTCTACATAACCGTCGGTTTTTACAATTAAATCTTTTTCAGCTGTAAGGTTATCTTTAAAAAGAGCTTCTGTATGTGCCGTAAGGTTTGAAAATAAATCGGTGGTCCCGTCTACTTTTAAAGTACCTTTAAGGTGCGAATCAGATTCTACAGCCAAATCGCCCTGAGTGTTTAAGTTTGAATCTAATTGTGTTAAGTAGCTGTCTGCGTCTTTTTTGGTAACGTCTACCCAAGGACTAACAGCGCTACCTGATCCCCCACTGAAGTCTTCTTTAGAAATTTGTGATGGATTTGCCGTGTCAACTGTGATCGTGGTATTGCCCGCAATGCCAATAGTTGTTTGTGTGATAATAATTTCATTAGAGTTAATATCACTCGTCGCAGAAAAATTTGCATTAGAGTTGATTGCATTAGCAATATTTGTTGCTGTTGCTTCCTTGTTTGCCCCTACGGACCAATCTTGGCTTTCCACAAAACCATGGGTAATTCCTGCTGGATCAATTAAGGTAATCATATCTCCGTTTAGTATGTGGTCGTGGTCGTCTACAGTTAACTTGCCTTGAGCGGCAACACCTGCAACCTCAGGCTCATCAGAGGGAAGTGTTTGAAATGAGGCTCTCCACGCTTTTGAATTGTGCGATACTTCTGCATTGGCAGGGTAAATTACAGACTGCCAGGCACTTAAAAGAGCTGGGTCGACTCCTTCTTCAAATTTTAAATTAAAAATATCCCCACGGACGCTAAGGTTTCCTTGTACGGATAGGTTTTTATTAAAAATAGCATTGTCCTCGAAGGTCTTTAAGCCTGCGATTGATTGGTCTCCTGTAATGAATACGCAAAAATCTGTAATGGATTTTTTGAAATCCTGATATTGCATAGTTTCATTATGCGATTTTGCTCTCGCAATCAGGAGAAGCGCTTCTGCATCTACGTCTTGATCTAGCGTCGATACTTTAAATAAATCTGAAATTCTACTGTTTGGCATAATTCGAAAGTTTGGAACATTAATATTATACACATTAAATATACTATTGGCAGATTTTTATTGTGTAAGTAAAATTATGTCTCAAGGGAAAAGGTTACATCTTAGTTATGAGCGGGTAGTTCTGTTGGCGGATTCTGCGCCAGCTTTTAGAGCACAAGATACTGTTCATAATCCAACATTAATATCTAGAGTACAAGATATATCTTATTCTTTTAACTTTAATCCGTTACAATTAAAAGAAATCGGGTCAAGCGAATATATAAAAGATAGAACCCCAGCCGTTGGAGCTGTTGCTATGAAATCTAGGATACCTATTCTTTCACAACCCACAGTAGATGTTCAATTTTCATATTTATTTTTTGATGCAGCAAACGAATCAGCTTTGGGTTTTAATGTTGATGGAGGTTACTTGTTTGAAAACTCAAAACTATATAATAAACCTGATTGGGCAAATTTGGGCGCCTCGGCAGAAGCCAAAAAAGGAGATATAAATTTATACCTACTAGCAGAGCAAGCAAATCCTAGAAAAGATATTTTAGGGAGGCAAGATAAAACAGACAATTCTGAATTTGATAAATTAGATTTAATTGGTATAGGTAATTGTTATCTGTCATCTTATGGTATATCTGCCCAGCTTGGGTCAATGGTTTCTTGTCAGTTGTCTTATAGTTGTAGTAATATATGTATAGATGAATATAATTTTAATCATTTAAATGATTTTGTTCCCGCTGTAAACAATAAAGGCGAAAGATCAACGTCAATAGTTCAAATACACAAGTCAATACTAAGAAACGGCGCCCTTGATACTGACAATTCCGAGTCTTCTTTGGCACTGAGGCCTGGAGATATTGAAATTACATGGACAGACAACAAGGCCGACTCTGAAGGAGGTTTTAGTCTTATTGATATTGATCCAGAATTAATGTTAATACAATCAATTCAAGTATCATTAGATATAAATAGACAAGATATAAATTGTTTTGGTTCTGATTATATTAAAGATAGAAAAATTCAATTTCCTATACTAGGATCTATGTCTGCTAATATTATATTAAGAGACATACAAAAAAATGCAAATAAATCAGAAATATCACAAATATTTAAAGACGATGTATCTATGGATATAGAAATAAAATTATATAGCAGAACTTCTGCTACTTCTAAAAAACACTATGCCACGGTTAAAATACCCGATGCAAAGCTAGCTTCTGAGTCTCACTCTATGTCGATAGGCGGTTTTGCTGAAGTGTCTGCAGAATTTCTATTTGAAATTGGCACAAACAGTGGCATGCAAATCATAAAGCATGTATAAAAAAACCCGCCGAAGCGGGTCTTTTTAAATAATCTATAAGATTAATATTAAGCTGTTGCAGGATCAAACCTTGACAGGAAAGATGATTCAACAACCCCTCTTGATCCAGCGACCATAATTCCTCTAGTGGTATCTTCTGGCCCACCAACTTGACATGTAAATGTAATATCTACAGACTTGTTGTCGCCGATAGAAGAACTAAAGGATTCTCCTTCAAGCTGAGCACCTTTTACGAAGAACGACATTGCAACCGGACCTTTTCCGTCTGCCTGCGGCTCTCTTAAGATGAACTGAAGGTCATGGTTTTCAAAATCAAACAAATGATTCGCTACATTTCCTGAAACCAAGTCAGAAGCAATGGCGCTTACGCTAACACTAACCGTCAAAGGAAAATCTAGTGGTCGGGTATATGCGTAAGGTGTTCCAAGTCTTTGAAGAGGTGTTCGGGACATAGGAATTTCAATGCTGAAACTTTGAACGTGGCAGCTTCCTACTTTATGGTCTGTAGGAGGTGTTCCGTCTGGAAGGGTTGTCATCATTGCTGCCCCACCAGCTGTTCCGAGATGCATTTCAATGTCTCCAGGACGCAAGCAAGACCATCCGTCTGCTTGACTCGAATAAGAGTCTGCGTCACCTAGTGTTGGGTCGCTAGCAGCGTCATTCAAAACACCACTTACTGGTGCAGGAAGGCTATACTGTATACCCTCAATTGGTGTTCCGCGTTCATTGTTGACCGCAGGAACATCAATATTGTGGAAACCTGCGTCAGATTTCAAATTGAGTCCTTCTACTGTTACATTTGCTGTGGGCATGCTTCCAACAGAGGCTTCAACTGAATAATTTGTGACATAACCATTACCCAGAGCAATGGTAGATGCTGTTGTATCGTCTGAATCTCCGTAAGCGTCGAACACAGAGTTTCCAACAGCGTCAGTTCCTTGAGGTGTGGTAAGAATAAAAAAGTTTCTACCAGCATAGTCATCTTCTTGTTTGTCTGTTTTGACAAAGTTAACTGCGGTTCCTGCATCAAGGGCGGAATGTTCTTCAACATTAAATCCCATAAGCTTTTCGTTTGCACCATTATTAAGATAGTATGAAAAATCCAAACTAACTGTAGGTGGTTCAATTGCGACAGAATCAATTCTGGAAAGCTGTCCGAATTGATTTACGTCTTGCCTGTTGATTGTAAAACTGTAGTTGGCGCTCTGTACTCGATTAAGCTGTTTAACCGCAGGAAGAATATCCCAATGTGAAAGGTCAACATTGTTTGATAAATCATAGTTGCCATTATCTGTAAACTGTGGAATTGGTGGTACTGCGGCTGCATCTCCAACCAGCGCCGTAAGCGGATGCTTGCCGGTGCTAGCTCCAGAAGCCTCAAAATACCAATCTTGTCCACCGTCTGATACTTTTACAATATCTTCATTGGCATAGGTTGCATTTTCATCAAAATCTCCCTTAAAGGGATCAACTGGATCGCCACCTGCATCTACAAGGTCTGTGGGCTTGGTGATTAATGTCCAGGAATCGGTGTTGTCCAAAATGCATAAGTCTGTATTATTGGCTGGTTCTTTAACCAGGCCCCAAACTTTACTACTAACCGTTTTTGGAGACGCGCTCGCATCGGTAGCATTATTACTTTTAGCAGTGATGTGGTGGCCTGTAGCTTCAGGCTGTCCCACATACAGCGCTTCACTCTGATAAATAACTCTATTTCTAGTTGCCATAATAATAAGTATTCTTTTGTTTATTACATTTAATTTTTAAAAAAGTGAAATTTTAAATTCTTGGGTAGCGGTATGTGTTGATTTCAAAATCAATAAATCCTACAAATGTATTGGGACTAATTGTTTTTGTGACTCTGTCGCTTAATTTAGATACATCCACTCTGTCAATATGGTGAACTGCTGTTGGATTAATATTTGTTCTATGTTGTGCTAGATCATCATAATTAAAATTAAATGCGTCACCAAATTCATTTAAAGGGTAGTCTTCGAATGATAACGCAGCAAAGCATAATTTGCTTGCGTCATTAAATATAGAAAGGACGGCATCGAGTTGGTAAATATTTTCCGCCATAACTACGCACCTAATGTCTCCGATTGTTTTTTCTTCGCCGCCTAGAGAGAATGGGTCGTTTGTGCTTCTGATGTTATTTATAAAAATGGCGGGAAGAACCTGATCATAAGGGGGTATCGGTGTTAGGGTTTGATCGAATCTACTGTTTACATCAAACTTAGACTCCACAATTAAATTTTCTTCCGTTTCGTTTGTTACGTATATATTAAAATCTTTTACGGCATAATCTATAGATACTGTTGAGCTTGACGAAGCCGCAGAACTAATTACCCTGCCGTTAACATAATCAACAAAAAGTATTTCTCCAGCTTGGCTTGTTGTTGTCCACGTAATGTCTTCCCATTTGCTTGACACTCCAGGCTCTTCTGCGACATCTGTATACTCCATAGCTCTCCATGAAGCGGATGAGTGGGAAACCATTTCTCTGGGAGCGTAACCCTTTGTTATATCCCAGCTTGATAGTGTGCTTGGATCTATGCCTCCAGATTTAGGTTGAGCCACCCCGTCTATTGTAACTTCAAAGGGTATGCTTGCCCCTGTAATGCTTTTATCAAAAACCCATTGCTTGTAAGGGCTAGAAAAGCTTTTAAGACTCGCATCTAATCTATCATCGGTAATTAATGTAAGAGGATCTGTTTTATTAGAATAAGCCTCGCCTTTTTTGAGCAAAAAGTTTTCAAACCATAAGGAAAAGCTCGTAGTAATTTCATGCTGGAATTGAGGTTTCATAATGTAAGTCCGTAAGATAGTAGTCTTTTTTTGAAGTCGTTAATAATTGTAGATATATAAGAGGTGTTTCTAAATACACCTCCAGAGGAATGTTTTGCTTGAAAACCTTCGCCCGATCTACTTGATGGAGATTCTATATCTATATAGTTGCCCATTCCAGATATACCCTGCTCTATAGCCTTGACCCAGCTTCTGCCCGAGGCCCAAGGTAAGGGTGTTGCATCATAAATATCATCTTTGGTGGGAATGTTTACAATATATTTTCTGCGACCATTTCGCTTATCATTGTTTGTAAACCTTATATTAATAGAGCGTTCTAAGAACTGACGCAAGCTTTCTGCTGGAGAGTCCGTAGACTCAAACCCTAAAAATCCGAACAAAGTTCCTTTGGTCACAAGGCCGCTATTAGATTCATTATTTAAATCTCTGGTGACGGGGTGCATATCATAATCCATGAAAAGCTTTTTCTTTGCACCGTCAAAATGTTTAAATACTAGCTCATCAAATTGTTTTTCAACAATCTTGCTATTTAATAATTGTGATTTTAAAGTATTGCGTAATGCGTATACAGAAATCATTTCGCTTCAACTGGTTTTAGATACAATGTATAAAAATTAACATCAAATAATCCGTGCGCTCTTGGATCTGAGTCAACCATAAACATTCTTTCATCAAATTCAATTCTTTTTAAATCTTTTATTTGCATGTAATCTTCTTTTTTTAATTTAATTCTTACTCTGCTATTTGAATCAACTCGTTTTACTTTTGTGCTTGTACCAAATTCTCCGAAATATTCTGTGTCTCTGTTATCATCATATAGAATGCGCGCTTTGAATACAAACTTTTGAGGAACATTTTGTACGCTCGCTGCGCCGCCTGTATTATTATATATGTAATTGTAATTGGGGTCTGTGTTGATAATTACTTTTTTTGCTTCTTTGTATACAACTATATCTCGCGCAAATGTATCATGAATATGCTCGAACTGTTTTGCAAAAGCCTGCTTTGCGAAATCTGAAATAAAACTTGCCATAATTAATTCTACACTAAATAATAATAGGTGTATCAACTATTAGGAATAAGGTTATGGAAGCAGGAAATATTTTTCGCAAATATTGCGAGAGGAATACTAAATCTTTGTTTAAAGGTTTTCTAATGATGTTAGAAGATTTAAACGAAGAACATAGAATTCATTTTGGTAAACTTAAACAAAATTTACCAGAGGAATATCGTGCGCTAATTGATCAAGCGGATTATTTTGATCAAGACAAACTGCAACACTTAAGAAAAAGAACTCTAGACATAGGTAACGAAGCGATCCGCAATATAGAAGGTGATTTGCAAAATTTTACTATAGATTTTGAGTTCAAATGAATATAATAAGAAAGGAATAAGGTTATGCAATTATTGGAAAGAGAAAAACAAGAAAAAGAAGAAGGGGATGTAGTTTCTTCTTTGAAGGAGGTCTATAGTTTTACTGTAGAGCAAACTGAAAAAGTAAAAGTTACTGAAGTTGAGTCTAGGAAAGACAAAGACGGTAACGAGGAAGAGGTTGAGGTTACCAAAGAGGTTGACCAAGCTGTTCCCTACAGAATCATCATAAAGCAGCCTAATCGACGCGAAATGGAAGAAGCTGAGCTTGAGTATAGCATTGAAATGAGTAACTGCGTTAAGCAAGGTATTCTGACTAAAGCTATGCTTGCAAAAAAGTATTCTGACAGCGGAGGTTTGATGCCAGAAGAAGACGCTCAAGCACTCACAAGACTGTACATGAAGTTTGGAGAATACAGTAATGAACTTGGCAGGCTAAATACTAAGTCAGCTAAAACAAAAAAGGATGAAGACCGAGTTAGGGAATTATCTGGCAAGCTTGGTGAAGCGAGAAAAGAAATTGTAAATGTTGAAACAAATTATGCATCTCTATTTAATCACACCGCAGACTCTAGAGCAGCCAATAAAGCTGTTACTTGGTACTTGTTAAATTTATCTTACATTAGAAAAGATTCTGAAGAAGAAGCGTCCCCAATTTTTAAGGGAGAAACTTTTGAAGATAAGATTGATGAGTATTACAGGTTAGAAGAAGAAGGTAGTGAAATATACTATACAATCTCTAATAAGCTCGCCACATATGTAAGTTACTGGTATTACAGCGCTGGTGCTGTTTTGGCCGCCGACTTCGAGAAGCTTCAAGAAGACATCGATAACGGAGAGATCTAATGTCCAGCGCCACTGAACACCGAAAGGCGTTTAGGGATGTCGTTAGGGGATACTCATCTGCCGTATTTGATGATGGTCTTGTATACATAAGACACTTAACTCCTCATGATCAAGTTGAGCTTGAGGACATAACTGACTTGTATATAGAACGAGCAAAAAAACGAGGACTTCCTACTAATCAAGACATGATGGATCTTCTTGAAAAAGAAGGCGATTGGACTCAAAAAGATGAACGGGATGTAGAAAAGCTACAAGCATTTATAGAAACTCTACAAATCTCCAAAAAGAAACTAGTAATAAAATCTGCAATAGATAAGCAGAATGAAATTATTGAGCAAGAGCAAGAGAAACTAAACGTAAAGCTTTTGCAAAAAGATAATCTTATTGGTAATACTTGTGAAAAGTACGCAGCACAACGCACAAACGATTTTTATATATTAAAAAGTTTTTATAAAAATGAAAGTTTTGATGCTCCTTTATATACTGAAGCTGAATATGATGAACTTGATTCAAGAAAAATAGCAGAATTAATTAAAATATATAATGATACATTTCATTTTTTTAGTGAAGATAGTATACAATATTTAATACTAGAAGATTTTTATCAACCATATTTAAATTTTGCTGATGATAGTATGCAATTTTATGGTAAAGCATTTTGTTCATTAACATATAATCAAATTAGAATGATTGTATATACTAGAATATTTAAAAATATATTTGAAAATAATGAAAATATCCCTGAGAAAATAAGAAAAGATCCAAAAGCGTTATTAGACTTTGGTAGCACTTCAAGCGAGGAGCGAGAAAAAATGAAATCTAGATTTGAAGATAGCGATGGATCTACAATTGTTGGCGCAAAGGATGAAGACTATGAATATCTTGGCATTCAAAAGCCTGCTGGCGGAATTGATTTGCATAAAGAGGCGCAAAAGAAGGGTGGTTCTTTGAGCATGCAAGATATGATGAAGCTTTCTGGAGTTTAGAATATAAAATACGTGTAATACCTTGTCAAGGAACAAGGCATGAGTATTAACATAGATGTACAAGGTAACACAACACCTCTTGAAAGAGATGTACAAGCCGCTGTAAAAAGAATCAACCGCTCTGGCGGAGTTAAAATCCGTATAGACGAAAAAGGCGTAACGCAACCGCTTGGAAACATGAAGCGTAGCGCTGATGAATTTACAAAATCATTGGAAGCTTCTAATGCTCGTGTTCTTGCGTTCGGCGCATCTGTTGGAATTATTAATGCTGTAGCTGATGCGTTCAAGGGCTTGGTGACAAGCACCATGAAGGTAGAAAAAAATCTTACTGACATTAATGTTGTGATGGGGCTTACCAATAAGCAGCTTGATAAATTTGGAGGCGGATTATTTAAGGTAGCAAAAGAAACAGGCGCTGGATTTGATGCAGCAAGTGAAGCTGCCACAGAATTTGCACGTCAAGGTTTGAGTGTTAATGAAACTTTAAAAAGAACCAAAGACGCTTTGATACTAACAAGGCTGACCGGAATGAAAGCTGCGGAATCGGTTAAATCTTTGACCGCTGCAATGAATACATTTAAAGGAGAAATTTCAGACTCAACAAAATTGGTAAGTAAATTTGCTGCGGTAGATGTTAAGTTTGCAGTTAGTGCTGAAGATTTCGCTCAAGCTATTGCTAGGTCAGGACAGGCTGCACGAGACGCAGGGGTTGATTTAAATGATTTAATAGGTTTAGTTACAGCTGTTCAAGAGCGTACTGCTCGTGGTGGTGCTGTAATTGGTAATAGTTTTAAAACTATTTTTACAAGGGTTCAAAGGAGTTCTACTCTTAATGAGCTAGAGAATATTGGAATCGCTGTTAGAGATATTAGTGGTAATACTTTACCTGCGATACGTATTTTAGAAAGTCTTGCTAAAAAATACGATCACTTGAATGACGCGCAAAGAGCATATATTTCTCAGAATGTTGCGGGAGTTTTTCAAGTTAATATTTTAAAAGCCGCTTTGTCTGATTTAAGTAAAGCAAACAGCGTCACTGCACAGGCAACAAAAATTGCATCTAACGCAACAGACGAATCAAGTAGAAAAAATGAACAATTAAGAGAAACAATGTCTGCACTAGCAGGTGAAACTGGTGTGGCTGTGCAACAACTCGCTAAAACAATTGGAGACATCGCTCTTGCTCCAGGTATTAATAAAATACTTGATGGTATCAAAGGGCTTGCAGAAGGCGCAACAAATTTACTTGGCAATGGAGAAGATCAAGGTAATACTTTTGCAAAAGGAGTATTAAAAGGCATTGGAAATATTATTACTGGCCCAGGCTTGGTAGTAATCGGAGCACTATTTACTAAACTTTTTGTAAACGCAGCAAAATATGCAACAAGCAGTTTAAGTAGTTTGTTGAATATGAATAAGGCGGCTGCTGGAAGAAAAAGTATTGAAACCAGCTTGATGCAGGTTTTAACTCAAAATGCAGCTTTGCAGCAAGAAATGCTGAGAACAGATATTAGTCGCGAACAAAAAGAAAAAACAATTTTAAATTTAATTAAACAGCAAACCACTGAGGCTGCAAGATTAGCAAGCATTACAAAAAGCATGACACCTTCATTGATGCGTCAAGGTGTTGGGCCTAATTTGAGTTATAGTCGTAGAGGAGCATATGGATTTATTCCAAATTATGCTAAAGACGATCAAGAAAAGAAAATGGCCAGAAGCGCAGGATACACACCAGGTCATATCAAAACTATGAATATACCAGGCGCAGGAGGTATGATATACAATAGTTCCGAAACGGTTAAAAATTTTCCAGGCCTTTCGCAGCCAGCAATTATGCCGCCCGCTTCAAGTAAAGCTGGAGAGAATTATAAAAAAATATTTGCTAGCACGCATGGATTTGATCCATATGCTGCGCAAGGATATATTCCTAATTTTAGTTTAGTTGGCGCACTGCAAAGATTTGCCGCAGGTGGTGGAAAGCTTACTGGGCTAGCTACATCGAAACATCACCACGGAAATAGCCTGGAAGGCGCTCTTATTAACGAGTGGAAAGCTTCTGGGCGTAGCCAATCAAATTTAAACAAAGGAAGTATTGACGCTTTTATAACTGCAAATGCTGGTAAATTCGACAACAAAACAGATTTAGTATCTTATAAAGGTCATTTAAGCAGGGGTAGAGCGGTGGGCCGAGCTGAGCGGGGAATTACGAACATCAATGCAGGAGGGTCAAGCTTTGTTGTGCTTACTGCAGACGAACAAGCAGATAACCCAAATCAACATATGTTTGCAAACCGGAGCGGTCAAATTGGTGGTTCTAAGGGTACCGCGACAACAAAGATACTTAAAAAACCAGCAGCTTATAAAATTGCGACCCCTTTATATGGAATGGGTCCAGGAGAAGAGAAAAAAATGCAGGCTAAAAAATCTAGAAGCATACAAAATGAGCTTCAAGATTATATGACCAATGGAGCTATTGATCTCGCAACAGATATTATGGGCAAACCAATTAAGCCTATTAATAAATCACACATAGAAAGCTCTCTTAATAAAGGTGCAGTTAGTGCGGCAGCAGGAGGAATATTTGAATCTGGAATTGCATCAATTATGGATAAAGTTGAAAGCGAAGGCTTGTTCCAAAACTATATGGCTCGAACTGATACATCCGCGATTGACTTGCCAGCTTCTCCGCAGCTATATGAACTTTTTGGAGTAAAAAATAAAGGTCAGGCTGGGGCTGAAGCAAAAATATCTATGTCCGAGCCAAATATAAAAAGCAGCGCCAAGAAATTTCTTGATATACTTGGGCCAAAAAGCAAGGATGCGTTTGCGTACGCTGATTCGAACTATAAAGAGAGCGAAAAATTTAGAAGAATGCGGCAGCCTGGAAGGGCCGCTGCTGGATATATTCCAAATTACGATGATCCATTAACCGCATCAATTAAGCGAGAAAAAAGCGCTGGGGTGCCTGTTTCAAAAATACGAGTTGGGTCACACAGAGCATTAGTTGGCAGAAGCAACCCTATGGGACTGGGAGTTACAAATACTGATGACGAGCCGGGCGGATTAAAAGATTTATTTGGAGCAAAAGGGTTTGTGCCTAATTATGCTTTAGGTGATATGTTAAAAATGGGCACCCAGGAATCTATTGATAATGCTAATGAACAAGTTGATAAACTTTCGATGGAGTACGATGATTTGAGAAGCGAAATTAAAGAGGCTAAAAGAATCCAAGAAGAAGCTAATGCAGCAAGTAAAGAAAATCAAAATGAGGTCGACGAGTATACAAAAGCAATAGAAAAAGACAAGGAAGAATTAAAAAGAAAACGAAAAGGTTCTAAAAGATACAACGAACTTCAAAATAGAATTAATAATACCACCCAAAAATTAGATGCAGCTAATAATAAACTTACCGCGTCCAAAGATAGATCAAGCGCTGCGACCAATAGAGTTTCAACTGCAGAAAATAAATTAAAAACAACTTCAGATAAACTTGCAACCGCAAGAAGAGGCGCCACAAGGCAAACCAGGGCCGGATCTATGAGGAGTGCTGCACCTATGGCTCTTGCGATGGGGCTACCAATGGTGTCTGGTATGATTTCTCAGGCAGCTGGAGAAAACAAAACTGGACAAGGAATTGCGGGTGGTCTAACTGGGGCTGCAACAGGAGCCATGATGGGCAGTATGATTCTACCCGGAGTAGGAACTGCAATCGGCACGGTAGTCGGAGCGCTAGCGGGCGCAGTCAGTTCATATAACCAAGCATCAAAGGCTGCGGACGAAAAGAAAAAAGCAGACGAAGCGGCGGCTGAAGCTGCGAGAAAAAATGCGCAAGCATTTAATGAAAATTCATTCGCCCAAACAGCAGCTAAAGCTGCTGCGACTAACACTCTATTGAAAAACTTTTCTGGAGGTAACGGAGGAATAGGAGCTTTAGGTCTTAATAATAATTTTTCGCTTAATGTTGCAAGCGGAGAAATAAGTCAAAATGGGTTTCCAACACCATATACGGGGCTTTCACTAAAACAAGCGGCGGCACGAGAAGCTGCATACGAAAAAAATATTTTGAGCGATAGAAGTATACATAAAAGCTTAATAGACTTATCTGATGTTGAAAAAGGAGGGCCAGGAAATGGGATGAGATCAAACATAGAAAAAATATATGGATTCAGCAAGCAAACAAAACAACAAAATTTCAAAAAAGACATGACTAGAGCTGCAATAGATATTGTTAACAGTGGGTCACAGGGCAATGAATCGGCAATTGAAAATTTAAGAAAAAAGTATCCTTATAAACAAAAAGAAATTGATGACTTTTCAAAAATGAGTCGGGGAGAGATGGAAATGATGTCACTGCTAGACTCAACCACAAGTGTGAGCGGCGCAGGCAAAACCGACCTGGAAGCTCTGTTGAATGGCACCATAAAAACCGATAATTCTGCAATCAAAAACGCCGAAGAGGTCGCTCGAAAATTGCAAAACGAAATAGTAGCTAATTTATATGGTACTGGAAAAGAAGCTGATAGAGTTCATACCACAACTATTGCGAATACAAAAACTAAAGACGGAAAGCCTGTTACTGAGCATCGTGAAGTAAAGATGACTGGAAAAGATATGGCAATTTTGCAAAGAGGAGGAAAAGAAAGTTTAGAGCTCGGAAGAAAACTAGGCATGACTGAAAAGGATATAGAAACCTTTAAAAATGGTCAGCTATTGGCAGTTAAACAACAGTCTCAAATTATACAAGATCAAACAAATGCATTTATTAAAACTTTAAACTTTCAAAGTATAGAACTTAAAGTTAGACATGATTTAAACAAAAGCCTTCAATCTCAAGCTCATTCCGCAACAGAATTGTCAAATAAAAATAAAGCTTTATCTGCAATCATGGGAAAAAATTTGAAAGAAGCAACAAGGGTCAGCATGCAAACCGAAGAACAAAGATTGGCGATTAAAAATCAGAGATCTAAATCGGATTTAACTGCCGAATCAGATTTTAGATCAGGGTTATTTAAATCAATCTCTGGGAATACTGTGGCTTCAGATCAATTTAGAACAGTTTTTGGAGCAGATCAAAAAGAAGATGGCACTATAGAGTTTAAGAATAATGCAGGTCTAAAACAATTATTTACAGGGTTAGGCAAAAATGCTGGTACTCCAAAATTTCTTGAAAAACAATACAACAAATACATAAACACCGCAGAAAGTGATGGCGTAGAAAGCGCGTTATCAGGAATAGATATAAAGGTATTGAAAGCTATGGTGGAGCAAGAAGATGGAATACTTAAAAATAATGCAGCATTAAGAAGACAATTGGAGGGATTAATTCTAAAAAGAGAAAACGCTTTAGAGCTTTCTAAGAAAGATTTTGATTTTTCAGATCAACAATTAACCATTATAAGTAAAATAAACTCAGATCTGGCAAAACAGTCTGATATCAGAAAAGATATATCAGATAGAATTGATATTGACTCAAAAAAGTTAGCGTCACAAGTGGCTATCGCGCAAAAGACTTTAGAAATAGAAAAGTTAAGAAGGCAAGTTGCTCAAGGCCCTGGATATCAAACTGCATCTGTAACTGCAAGCAACCAATTGCAAGATATTGATGAAACATTTAATATTCAAGAGCTTGCCATGCGTGGAGAAAACAATATACAAAGAAGAAGTTACGAAAACGAAATTCTTAATCCACTTAAATCTAAACTACGTTCAAAATCTGAAATGCTGTCAAATCCTAAAAACACCCCAGAACAATCGAAAGTTCTAAGAGAACAATATACAAAAATTTCAAAAGATATTCGAAAAGCAGAAGAATCACAAGCTATAATCGTAGCACAGCAAGAATCAGAAATTGAGAATTTAATAAAAATGCGCGATCTAAGAAAAGAAATGATAAAAGACGAATTAAATGCTAGGGGTAGTTTCTCAGCAGGCATGAATGAATCTCTTAGAAAAATGTCTGATGAATCTAGTGACTTTTATAATAATTTGGGGCAAATGATTCCAAATGCTTTTGCGAATAATTTGAGCAACGCAATGACCAATGCAATTAAACAAGGAGGAAGCTTAAAAGATTCTTTGAAAGATGCAGCTTTATCATTTTTACAAACCATGAATCAAGCGTTCGCGCAACAATTCGCAAGAAACGCTACTCTTGCTATATTTGGTAGCGGCGAGGAAAAATTTAGAGGGGGATTGGTAAAAAGAAATAAAGGTGGACTTGTTCCTGGTATGCTTACTAACGGAGAATACAGAATGAATCCAGGCGCAGTTTCTAAATACGGGGTTAGTATGATGGATTCTCTAAATGCAGGACACCTACCTAAAAGAAATTCTGGAGGAATGATGAGTTCACTTGTGGGTTTTGGAGTTACAGCTGGACTGCAAAGTTTATTTAAAAAGAAAGAAGAGCCAAAGCACGAAGTAAGAAAAAAGGATCGATTTGAAACTGACGGAGCATTTAAAAAACATAATATGTCCGCTCATTATATGCAAAATAATTCTAGAGCTCAAGCATACGTTGATGAACTTAGACAACAAAAAGCAGAACAAACTAGAAAGTTTATAGAAAAAGCTGAAAAACGAGCTCAAAGAGGTCGCGCAATTACTCAATTTATTGGCAACATGGCAATGGGTAAGCTAGGTAAACATCTCGAAAAATCAGGAGCATTCGCTAGGGCCGATATAGCTTTAGGCCAAGGCACAGAAATTAGCACTGCAGATGGATTAAAAGGAATTATGGCTCCAGGCGGTAAAATTAAGCTCACCGAAGATATCCCATTTGGGCCTGCTGGAGTTGGAAAGGCAGGAGACGTAATGGACATTAAAAAGCTAAAAAGTTTTGGTTATAAATTTGGAAAAGGGAATGTTGATAGGGTTGCTGGTGGCGACCACGGTTGGTGGTCAAATGCCGCACAGTCAATAGGAAGCTTTGGAGAAAAATCCATGGGCATGGCAAGAAAATTTGGCTACAAAAATTCTGGAGGATCAGTTACAGGACCTTCTGGTATAGATAGAATACCAACAATGTTAAGTGAAGGAGAATATGTTATTCGAGCAGATGCAGCAAGAAAAATTGGAAGGCCTGCTTTAGAAAAAATCAACTCAGGAAGATATAATTCAGGGGGAATTGTAGCAAGCAATTCTTCTGGTCTTGATGGCGCATCGCCACAATCTGGAGGAGTAAATAATATATCCATAACAGTAAATGTTGATGGTTCGGGCGGACAATCAGGAGAAAAGAAAGATAACGATAGCAACGGAGATAAAAAGGATAAGATGGATAAAATGTCTGCTAAAATTAAAGACCAAGTTGTCACAGTAATTAAAGAAGAAAGTCGCCCTGGAGGTCTACTCGATAAGGGAGGTGACGGATGAGTTTTTCAAGTTACGAACAAGAATTTGTTATAAACGATCAAATTATAAGCGGTATTTCTTCTGCTTCTATTTCTTATGGATCAAGCGTAGAGCCTTTGTATCTTGCTGGAATAGGATACATAGACAGTTTCATTAATGGACCAGTAGAAGGCGACCTATCTATTACAAGATACATGCTTGGGCCGGATATTCTTGCAGATAAACGTGATAATCAAGATCTTACTGGGGGATTTGTTCTTGGAGAAGGAGTTCAAGAAGCAGGTTTTACAAAAGGGCGCGTTATATCTAGAAAAGTTTCTTGTAATATAGGAGAAATTCCAGCCATAGATAATACAATAAGAATTTACGGTAACTTTGGCGGAGGAATTCCAGCAATAACTGGGAGCTATACCGACTCTCAGGGTAATCCAATTAGTTCTTATGAAGGTGTTAAAGTAAACCAAGAAGACAGAGAGTATATAATTCCTACTCAAGGTAGTATTGCTGTTGAAATCGGAGGAAACGATTATGATATTCTTGGTTTTGCTATCGATAGAACTTTAACAGTCGAGGCTTTATATGCTCTTAATAAAGAACACATTAATTCATTAAAAAATTATGAAGCACATGATATACAAATTATATATCCTATAGAAACAAAATTAGATTTTACTATTTCGCAAGAAGATTATAATATATTACAAATGAGAGAGCTGATGGATTATGATTCAATTCAATCTAGCGTAGAAAATTTAAATGTTAAAATATATGATCCACAAACAATGGATGATCCAACTCCGCGTGTAATTAATGAATACAATATTGTTGGCGCGAAACTTTCTTCTGTCAATCAAAGCTCCGCAACAGAGCAAGAAACTACTGTCGCTCTAAGTTTTGTAGGATTCGAAACCGATCCGAGGACACCAGACACATACCCAACTGAACAAACCACGCCAACACCGAGCTACGGAACAGATGCCACGGGAGATTTTATAACCGCAGAAGAACAGGCTAATTCTGATGAAAGGATGTTTGGTGGGCTATGAGCGAGTTTACTAGTTTTAACAGATGCCTGATTGAACTCGGGGATCAACAAATATTTGCTACATCTGCAAGCTTAAACATTGCACCATCACTAAAACGCGATGTAAGGTTTGATGGATTTAGTCTTACTGATGCTGGGGCTACGGTAAATGACCCAACTTTTGTACCAACAGGGCCGCTAAAGGGTTCGTTGTCTTTTGAATTTATAGTTGCTGATCAACATTTTAATCCAATACAAACCATATTTGATATTAGCGAAAATATGAAAGAAAGCCCTATAACTATGGGTAGAATAGGTCAATACAGATTTTGGACGGCGTATCTGTCTAACTTTTCTTTTACTATGGAGCCATTTCAGTTAATTAAAGCTAAAGCAGAATACGAAATATTTGGAACAATACATGAAATTGGCGACAAAAAACTAGCAGAAGTTCCAGATATTAATCCTGCAGAAAGTTTAAAAAGCTACGGAGAAATAGTTGCTTCGGGTATAGATCTTCAAGATGAGAATAATAAATTTGATTTAAGAATGCTTAGTGTTGAATACAGTGCAAAAGCTTCTAGGAAGACAACATACACAATTAGAATGAATGAACATAGAGCATCGCTACTTTCATCGGGAGGTTTGCTTCCTTACAGGAGCGCAATAAATAGTATAGAAATTAATTGCAACATAAAGTCTAATAAAATAATTAACTATGTAAATCATATGGGCGAAATACAAATGAAAAATCCTTCTGAAATACCACAAAACGTTGCTGTTGACTTGCACCTATATGGCGCTAAGAAAATAGATGTTCCAGGTGGTAATCCAGATCGTCAATCTCCGCACATAGCGACATTTAGTTGTATAGGTAAAGTGATGTCTCAGAGTTTAGAGGTTTCTACAGGAGGGTATCTTAGTGGTAATTTTCAGGTATCACAGGTAATTAGATAATGAGTGCTAGATATACAGGCTTTTGGGATCCAAAGAGAAACTATATAGTAGACGATATTGTTACTTATTATAGTACAACTGGATATAACACAACTACATACTATAAATGCATATCTCCTGTTAGTTCTGTAAGAAACAATCTGGGATACACTGGATGTCCTCTTGCGGATTTTCAGCAACCCGTTGTTTCAGGAGGTTTAACTCCTTATGTTATTGATCCCGCAGAATGGAATCCAACTAAAGGTCACAAACTAATAGAAATCTCTGCAGAATTAATGTCTGATACATCAGATTGGACGTCATATCAATATTATCATGGCACTTTTTGGCAAGGACCAAATGGTGACCCAGCAACACTATCGTTACAAGGTCATTTGTGGGAAGTAACGACTGTCTCAGCTAATACAGCAAACATAGAGAATGCGCCCGTAGCGTCTCAAAATTTTAGCGCAACATCAAGAACAACTGCCACGGGTGGATTGTACAATTCTCCTGGATTAGAAGAGATTCCGTTTGATAATATAGCAGACTCAGAAGAGGGCGGAGAACTTGAGGCGGATAATTACTATATATCTTCAGTGCAAAATTACAAAGGATATTGGAATAAAGCTGGGGATTATAAAAAATTTGATATTGTTAGACACAGAGAAAGTAATGCTTTTTACTACGCTAAGAAAGATATAAATAATTTTATAAATTCTGCGTGGGAGGATTATGGGAGCGATATTCGGACTTTTATTTCGCTCGATATGTTTCCGCCTGATATTCCGCTGGTAGAAAATCATGTTGGTACTGTAGTTTGTAGAGACCCTACAGGTTTTATTTACGATAATCAGGGGAATGTTTTGAATAATCGTATGATTGAAGGTCAAACTGTTAGGATAGATTTGGGTGGAAATGTAATTCTTGGAACTTATTCTATAGCAAGGGTGACGAACGACGTAATGCTTTTGGCGAGTTATTGTGCTAGTGGGCAAGACTATCACCAGGTGACAGAAGAAGATTTTTTACCGAATTTTTCCTCAAGAGGTATGGATTTTAAAGTATTAACCTTAGATGAAAGCGCTGGAGATCCATTTTTAGACAATGATTATCAAAACGATTGGACTAAGGATCATTTTATATTTGATCCAGACTACGGATCTTCTGTTGAGTTTAAGTCGGATCTTGTTGCTTACGAATATGGAGACGGTTATAATTCTTATAGACCTAAAGGCCCTAATGGTTTGAATGCTACTTTTAAATTAAAATTTTCTAATAGAACAAACCGCGAAGCAAACGCTATACTTCACTTTATTGAAAACCATTTAGGTCAACACGAACCAGGTCCAGAAAAAAAATTCCAATTAGACTATGATCAAGGTATTGATGGTTTTTATATGGATGGATTAAGTTTATTTTTTCCATATTTAAATACAGAAAATTTAACACGAAAATTTTATTGTTTTGAATTTGATCATGAAATTGAAACAGAAGACACACATACTGTAAACTTATCTATATTTAATAATAATGCTAGTATTTTAAATAGAAATGATTATATGTATCTTAATAGACCTGATATATATGACGAAGATAGAATTTACAGAAAAAATGATGTTGTATATGTAGAAGAAAATGATGCATACTATTATCATATAGGTGAAGTGACGAGTCACGGAGACCCGCCGATTGTAGAAGATGCAGATGGTAATGTAACTTCAATCAATCATAATATATGGTCAAGAGAATTCCATTGGTTTGCGTCTACCCCGTTTAATGTAAGCCATAAGCCAAGTATTGTTGAAATGGGCGGAAAAAATTCGGCATATACTCAATATTTTCCTGGCAATAAAGCAAATATAAATCTTTTAGAGTTTCAATTAACATTTTCAAATAGACACGCCGAAGAAGCGTACGCTATACTGCATTTTCTAGAATCACACCTAGGCTATAGATCGTTTTTATATACTCCTCCAGCTCCATATAACAGAAAAAGGAGGTTCATATGCACGGAGTGGACTCACACTTACGAATTTCAAAATAGTCATACTATCACAGCCAAGTTTCAGCAATTTGCGTTGGGACAAAATACACCGTTAGATGACGATGAAATAGATTCTGTAAGATTAGAAAAAACTGCTCCTCAGGGGGCTAAGTTGGTTGCTAATCACGAAATTAATTTAGAGTCAAGCTATTTGCCCGCAAGTGGTAATAAATTTTTTGTAAGAAATATTGTTGAAATAGAAAATATTGGAGAAAAAGAAGCTGAAAATATTACCGTAGCAATTACTGAAGACCCCAATTCAAATTTTGCTATAAGTAAATTAGGGACATATGCTGACATTACTGGTAAGGAGATGTTATCTTCACCAGAAGGTCACAATAACGGTGAGTCTGGAGTGTTTTTATATAGAGAGTCTGGCGTAATAAAAGCGCAGGATAATCTTGGTAGGAAATCAACGGTTGGTTCTGGAATTTTAAGCGATCGAGAAACAGGTGGGGAGGAGCATATCAGCTGGAATTTTATAACTGAGCAAAATACGTTAGAAGTCGGTAATAAGATTTTTGTGGAAGTTGTTACTGAGGTTGATGATGCCCAAAAGAATGAAATTTATGACGCAAAATTAAAATTTCAATATAATTCAAAAGACGAAAGTGAGACTTTAGAGTCTACAATAAATATTAACGCAAGAATAGCTTACGAAGCTTCTAAAGAACACACCATTAATGTTGACGTGGAAGGTAGCGATCTTGCGGACTCGTATAAAAAAGACTACTCTGTAGATGTTTATTCTGAAATAAATACTGTTGATCCCGCAGATCAGTTTCTTAACTTTAAGGCTAGCGCAATGGTGTCTGGAGGGTATTTAGCGGAACCCAAAAGCATAGAAGAGTTTAACGACATGGTTTTGTCAAATGGAGTTTCAGGCCTTATATTGTTAGGAATTAAATATGATTCTTCTAGTAGTCCAGCCTGGACATATGTTACTAGCGGAGAAAATGCTACATCTTTTATGTCTAGCTTAGGGACGCTAATAAGCTCAGGAAACGTAAGTTATGATAATAATATCACTAACGATTTAAGTGACGGAAACATGGTTGCATTTAAAACAAAAGGTAATCCTAGAGAAATTGAAAGCATCGAATCTATTAGCAATGAAAACGCTTCATTAATTGATGCAATTATGATTGAAAATTTAAGATTTAATTCTTTGCATAATATTAATTTAAAAGACCTACTAATTCAGCAAGTCAATGCTGATGGTAAAACGCTATCAAATATTAAAAACATTAACTTTAATATTTCTGGAGTGATATCTTCTAAGAGCGCTGATATTCCGGCAATAAAAAGCGGTAATGGTTATATAAAAGGACAAATTGTTACAATTACAATGGCTGATGATTGCCTTGTTGTTGGTAAAGGTGGTAAGGGAGGTAACGGAATGTTTTCAGAAGGTAAGATAGATGAAAATGATGGAAGTAAAACTTCAATTCCTTACATAACTCCCCCAGGTTCTGGCGAAGATGGGGGTGTTGCATTAGAAATAAATGAAACAAACACCTTAGTCCAATTCAACGTAACACTACCTTCAAGCGGTGGCGGTATATTTGGAGGAGGCGGTGGCGGTGCAGGCGGAAATGTAAATCAACCCCCGACTTTTGAGTGGCCAGTGTCTCTTTCTTCTAATATAGACTTTGGAGGCGGCGGGGGCGGTGGCGCAGGAATGGGAGAGCCTGGAAATATACTGGCTCGCGCAGGAAAAATAAACTCTGCTGGTAGTGGCGGAGAGCATAAGACGCACTCTCAAATGTATACGATGAATAATGGTGGAAATGGTGGAGAATTAGGGTCTGATGGAAGTTCGAATACGGCTGGTCAAATGTTTGAAGTTAGTGGTGGAAGCGCCGGCTCAGGTATATTATGTTATAACAGCACTAATTTAACAGTAACCAACAATAATGCTGCAAATTTAAAGGGTAGCCCTGACATAGAAAGATTATAAAATGGAACCAGATAGTTCAAAGAAAAATATAACAAAAGAAGTTTTTAAGTTAGAATCTGATGCTATTGTTGAGATGTATGAAATAGACTTTTCTCACTTACAAAATGACTTTTCTTTTCTAAGTAAAAAACACAAAGTAGACTTAGGTTCTGAACCTGTATATAGATTTTGTCCCGCAGCAAACACAACACAACCAATAGAATGGCAAGGTAAAAGATACCAACCACTACCTATATTTACATCTGATTTTGAGATGCCTTCAGACGGCAGGCTACCAAGACCAAAACTATCCATAGCAAATCCATCTGGTTTGTTATCAACAATAGTTTTAATGAATCATGATTTTCATGGGTGCAAGGTAACAAGAAAAAGAACATTTGTAAAATTTTTAGATGACGCAAACTTCAGGTCAAGAGATTCCAACGCACCACCTACAAACCCAAGTGGGCAAGCTGATCCTAACGCTCATTTGCCAGACGATA
>CEPA01070927.1_pt1 | contig 27341 bp, 9 predicted proteins | sample 356241 | NCBI WGS metagenome assembly CEPA01 (sample SAMEA2620542, study PRJEB7988) | marine metagenome | biome: marine biome (ENVO:00000447); feature: surface water layer (ENVO:00002042); material: "saline water (ENVO:00002010), including plankton (ENVO:xxxxxxxx)" | depth 5 m
GATGCTGCATCATTGATTAGAAAAAATCTTAACTTTATTGCAACTACCGCTTATGGTAGAATGCAAGCAAATAATCCACTGTTCTCTACTGTATACAAAACTAAGTGTCTTCGTGACACTAGACTACTTACTGATGCTGTAGCTGATAACGTAGAGTTTGGTGGCAACGATGCAACTTATGATGCTGCTAAGTTCTATGTTGGATCTAATCACTTGACTGGTGAAGAGGATGAATCAGTACAGGTATTCAACCATGCCAGAGATATATGTAATCAAATCATGCGTAACATTACAGTTACCACAAATGCTGGCACTAAGGGCAAACAGATTAAGGATCTTACTATTACTAATGATAGTGGAAACAATGTCTATGACACAAATGACTGCACAGATATCGCATCTACCATAACAACATTATGGGGAATAGTTACCACTGCGGTTGGTACGACTGCAGGTGGATCTGGTAATCTTAATAGTGTCACAAGAACTGTATCTACGTCACCTGATTTCCAAATCAAGGTAGGTAGTGTAACCTTTGATGGAGTTGATACAACATTTACTACAGAATCTGGTGGTAGTACACAAGTACTACCTGCATCTGATAACTTCTTGATATTCTTGAATGGAACATTCCAGATCAAAGGAACTACAGATGCATACACATATACTGGTAGCACAATAACATTCACTGAACCACCTTTACCTGGCATGGACTTCTATGGGTACTACTTTGGTAAGTTAGTGTTACTAGATGATCTATCTCCTTTCTTTGATAGCAGTAGAACAACATTTGTTATGAAGAATGAGAACGAACCATTCTCTCTAGAGAGTGATAATGAGGCTGTCAATCCTTCAAACAACTTACTAATATTCCTAAATGGTATATTCCAAGAACCTGGCGTTGCATATACATTAAGAGGATCAGTTATTGAATTTAGTGAACCTCCAAGAGCATCATCTCAATGTGTTATGTTTATCTTTACTGGAAGTCCTAATGACATTCTAGTTGCAAATACATTTAACTCTATTGATCCTAATGATAAAATGCAAATCGTTAGTGAAGGTTCCAATCGTAGAATTGCAACTGTTTCAAGTTCTAGTTCTGTTGATACATATGAATATACTGGTTTGAGACCAATTGTTGCTGAGTTTGAAGCTGTTGTTACAGGTGGTGTGGTAACACAGGTCAATATTACTAATGCAGGTTCTAACTATGAGAACCCTCCAATCCTTATCTTTACAGGTGGAGGTGGAGTTGGAGCTAGTGCACAAACAACTATTGAATCTGGAAGTGGTAAAGTTCTATCTGTTACTAACTTAAAGGGTGGTAGTGGATACACAAGTGCTCCAACAGTTATTGCAGCACATCCAATACATCTTGAAAGATTTGAGAGAAACAGAATTATCTCTGACTCTAACTTACTTGGGGTTACTTATCTTACATCATCTATCAATGCTACTGATACTACATTGAACTTAAGAAACGTTTGGTACAATGTCTCTCAGAAGTATGGTTTTGCAGATGAAGGTGAAGTTCTTATTCCTTATTATAATCCTAATACTGATAGTTCTGGTAATGTAATAGGATGGAGGAATGAAAGAATTCTATTTGGTGCAAAAGATACCGTTAATAATACTCTAACTGTTGCAACAGGAGGTAGAGGTTTTATGGGTACAACCGCTTATGAACATAATGTAATTACTGGAACTTACTCAGTCAGTCAGAGCTCTAGGATTGTGACTGTTACAACTTCTAGTAATCATAATATGCAAACAGGTGAGAATAGAATATTCTTAGATTTCAGTTCTGGAACTAATGTTGTTCAATCAGATGGCAATGCTGCTGATCCTTCAAACAATTATGTTACCTATATTCCACCAGACGGAGTATATAATATAACTAGGACTGGGAATACATCTTTCACAATTGAAATACCAGATGAGTTGCGTAGAATCAATCCTGCAAACGGAGGATTATTAGACGTAGGTTACCCTGTAACGATAACTGGAAACGTAAGTCTCCTTCCAGAAGTTCGTCTGAGATCATTATAAATAACAACAAAAGCTTAATGGCATGGCATTAGTTACTGATAAATTTAGAATATACGCTGCTGAGAGCTTTAGAGATACTCTACAAACCACTAATAAAGTGTACATGTTTGTAGGTAGATCTAAAACTTGGGGTAGTACAGATGTACCACCTTCAGGTGAGCCTATTGATAGTTTTGAGTACGCACGTGGTGTGTATGCTGATTCCGTGGGTTTTAAGAGAGTTGATATTTCTGACACTGCATTAGTAGTTCCTAGAGTTGACTGGGTAGATCCTACCAAAACAACTGGTGGAGTTGGACGTACATATTCAATGTATAAACCTGATTATTCTCCTACTAAGACTACTGCAAATGGTGCGTCTAGATTATATGACAGTAACTTCTATGTTATGAACTCAGACTTTAACGTCTACAAGTGTCTTTATAATGGTGAGTCCCCAGATTTCCCAAGAGGTAGACCCTCTTTGGTAGAACCTACTGGTACATCAACAACTATTATCGAAACATCAGATAGTCCTGGCGTATATTCTTACAGATGGAAATATATGTACACTATTGATGCTGATAATATTCTAAAGTTTGTTACCTCTGAGTTTATCCCAGTTATTTCTAATTCATTAGTTAAAGCTGCAGCAAACTCTGGTTCAGTTGATACTGTGGTTATTGAGAATGCTGGTTCTGGATACAACAATAAAGATTATACCAATGTTCCTATTAGAGGAGATTGGGAAATCAATGGTGGTACTCAGGCTTTCTGTACAGTAAAAGTAGAATCATCTAAGATTACTTCAGTGACAATTACGTCTGCAGGATCTGGATATAGTTTTGCTTCTATTGATGTTGCTTTAATTCCTGGCATAGGTAGTGGATTAAATGCGTCTCTTGACGTTGTGCTTCCACCAAACTTAGGTCATGGTGCTGATGTTGTAAGAGAATTTGGTTCTTATCGTTTGATGTTTGCTAGTAAGTTAGAAACTACTAGTGCATTTGTAGATTTTCCAAATGACTTATCTTATAGAAGGGTTGGTCTTGTACTTAACCCATTCGACTACAATACTACAACAGTGTGTAGTCAAAATACTAGATCTGCTGTGAAAGCAATAATCTTTCCTCAGTCTGGTACTGGATCTCCTACTGGTAACTTCTCACCAGGCGAGACTATAACACAAGCAACAACAAATGCAAAAGGATTTGTAGTCTCATATGACTCTACAACCAAAGTTTTGAAATATTATCAAAACTCTGAAGATGGTACTGTGAATGGTAATGTAATTTCATTCTCTGGTGCAAACCAGATAACAGGTAATGTTACTGGATTTGTAGCTACTCCTGATACAAATTTTGGAACATCTGCTGTTCCACTTGCACAGATAACAATTGGTGTTTCTGTGTATGAGTTAGGTCTTTCATTCGTTGCAGGATATGCTAACGAAGAAATTGATTTAAACTCTGGTGAAATACTTTATATTGATAACAGGATCCCAATCACACGATCTGCGGATCAAAACGAAGAGCTCAAAGTAGTAATTGAATTCTAAATGGCACAGAATACGAACCTGAATATAGCTCCTTATTTCGACGATTTTGACGCAAATAAGGGTTTCCTAAAAGTACTTTTCAAGCCTGGCTATCCAGTCCAAGCTAGAGAACTTACTACGCTTCAGAGCTTATTGCAAAATCAAATTGACACATTTGGTCAAGGTGTGTATAAAGAAGGTGCCATGGTCATTCCTGGTGGTACTACTCTTAATAAGAAAGTTCCTTGTGTCATAATTCAAAATACTTATCTTAATCTTGATGTAGAAAACTATAGAACTGCACTTGATGGTCAGATTATAAAGGGATCTACTTCTGGTGTTCGTGCTCGTATTCTATTTTCTATTAGTGCTACTACATCAGTAAGAAATAATATTACATTTTACATAAACTATATTCAGAAGGCTGACGATAATACTACCACTACATTTACTGATGGTGAGACATTTACCTGTGAGAGTGACATTACTTACGCTTCTACAACTATCACAGCTGGTACACCTCTTGCACAACTCTTAAATTCTAGTGCAAACGCACAAGGATCAACTGCTAACGTTGGTGCTGGTGTCTATTATGTTAGAGGATACTTTGCTAATGTATCTGAACAGACTATTATATTAGATCAATACGAAACCAATCCATCATATAAGGTAGGATTGAAGGTAGAAGAAAGAATAATAACTGCTGATGAGGATGCAACCTTATATGATAATGCTATAGGAAGTACAAACTTCTCAGCACCAGGTGCAGATAGGTTTAAAATTACACTAACATTAGTTAAGAAATTACTTACTGATCCAAACTCTGCTGACTTTATTGAACTTTTACGTGTTGGTGCAGGTAAATTAGAGAAAAAAGTAGAACGTAGTGAGTTAGGATTTATCAATGATATCCTTGCAACTAGGACTAAAGAAGAATCTGGAGATTATTACGTCAAAAAATTTAAACTTGACGTAAGAGAGAACCTAGATGATGGGTTTAATAATGGTATATACCCTCCAAATACTCTTACTTCTGGGGGTGTTGCACCATCTGAAGCAAATATTTCTGTACAATTATCTTCTGGACAAGCATATGTACAAGGTTATAGAACAGAAAGATTGTCTACAACATATAAAGATGTAGAAAAACCAAGAACTTTTGATACAGAAACTAATAAATCTATAGCATCAGACTTTGGTAACTTTGTTTTGATGACAAATGTACATGTAGTACCAACAATATATGAGACTGTTGAGCTCAGAGATCTAGTAACTTCAACACCTGGCTCACCTGCAGGTGTTGTTATTGGTAGAACTAGAGTGATTGACGTTGATCAGAACTCTGGAGCTGCTGGTTTTGCATCTACAAATACCTACAGAGCAAACGTTGTTGACACTGATTTCTATACAAAGATTGTTCTTGGGTCAGGATCAGGTGTATCTTGGTCTGCAGAAAGACTTGTTGTTGGTAGAACATCTGGTGCTACTGCTATCCTTGTAAGTGGAAGTAGCGTAACTGGATTTCTTACTAATATTACTGGTGAGTTTGTTGTAGGTGAGAAGTTAGATTATGACGTTGCAGGCACTTCAGGAAATGGTGGACTTAGTGGAACTAGAACTATATCTACAATTACCAAGTATGGTATGGGTGATGTTAAGTCATATGCATTTAATGGTGGTGCAGGTACTGCTGATGCAGTATTAGATGCTCAAGTAGCATTGCCTGGTTCAGGTACAATCTTATCTTCAGTGTCTGGTACTGGAGTTGGATCTACTGCTACCGTAACCTCAACACTTTCAAACTATAATATTCAGTTAAGAATTGGAGATATTGTTGAATTTGGAAATAATGGCGTAGCACACAGAGCAAAGGTAACTTCTCTTGGTGGTGCATATGCATTCAATGTAGAGAAGGTCAATACAGGTAACATGCAAAATGGTGATGTTACTGGTGCTATTGTTAGAACTCGTCCTGAAATTAAAGAAGCACAAAACAAGCAATTAGTATCACCACTTGGATATAAAGCAATTAAGAATACTAACAATGACAATACTCAAAATCCAGCTGGTTTCTTTAGGAAGAGTGTTACTTCACAATCTGTTAGTGGTGGTAATGTAAGTATTGATGCAGGTGCTGGCCTTGTATGGAGAGATGCTAGTGATGCAGATGACTTTAGAGTTGTTGTTACTGCAGGTACAGGTGATGGTAGTGTATTGACCGCAAATAATGGATTTACTATTAGTGGTAGTTCATCAAATACCCAGAGTGTTACACTTCAAGGTCTCACTGGTGTTAGTACTGTAAATGTTATTGGTACTGTTTATAGTTCTAATAGATCTGCAAAAGCAAAGACCAATGAGAAAATGAAAGTTCTAAAGGTAGATAAAACCTTTGGATCTGCTGTAAATGGATTAACACAGTCTCAAGTTGGTTATGGTCATAGAATTGGTGATACTCGTATATCTCTTGGTACTGGTGATGTATACAAATTAAAAGCTGTATTAGAATCTCTAGATTCAAACGATCCTGTAATACCTAATTTTACACAGACCAATTTAGTTGGTGCTCTTACTGTAGATGAAGTTATTACTGGTGATACTTCTGGTTCTAGAGCTAGAGTGGTTGCAACTAATGGTAATATCGTTTACTACCTTCCAGTTGAAGGTGACGTATTCTCTGATAATGAAACCATAACTGCTGATGGAGGTGCTACCCTCAAAATTGCTGGTACTCCAACTTTAGGATCAAAAGATATTACTGACAGTTATACTCTAGATGATGGTCAGAGAGATCAATATTACGATTACTCATCTATTGTTAGAAAGTTTGGTTATGCAGAACCAACTAATAAAATTTACGTTATATTCGATCGTTTCCTAACCACAGCAGGTATCAACCCATATACTGTAGATTCATATCCTACTGAAGATTACAAAATAATTCCAGAGTTCGGTGATAACCCTCTTAGAAACGTAATTGACTTCAGACCAATAGTTGCAGAAAAATTAACTAATGCAGGTTCTATAACTTCTCCATATGTTCTAAGTGACACTAAGTATTTTGATTTTGCAAATAGAGCATTCACTGGTAACTTAACAGGTATACCTGGCCAAGGAGATACTACACTTCTAAGTTTACAATACTATCTTGGAAGAGTAGATAAAGTCTTTATGAGTAAGAACAGTGTAATTCAAGTAGTCAAAGGTTCACCTGCAGGTGATCCAGTATCTCCTGATGACCTTGATGATGCAATGTTATTAGGAACTATAACATATCAACCATATGTGTTTGATGTTGAAGAAGATGTTGAGATTAAAGAAACAAACTTCAAGAGATATACATTCAGAGACATACAGGTATTAGAAGATAGAATTAAAACACTTGAATACTATACACAGTTATCACTACTAGAGAGTGAGACTGCAAGCATGGAGATTAGAGATACAAGTGGTCTTAGCAGATTTAAGAACGGATTTGTTGTAGATAACTTTGCTTCTCTAGCAACTAGTGATACTTTACATCCAGATTATAGAGTTTCTCTTGATTTTGATGAAGGTCAACTTAGACCAACTCACTATACTACTGCAGTGCCTATAACATATAGTACAGCATCTACAAATGTCGTTACCAGTAGCGAAGATATAGTTACTCTTCCATATACTGATTCAGTCCTAATTGATCAACCCTATGCATCTGGTGTGGAGAACGTCAACCCATTTAACGTATTCACATACATGGGTGATATTCAACTATATCCAGAATCAGACAACTGGGTAGATACAACATCACTCAGTCCTATCCAAGGTCCTGTTGTAGAGGGTAACTTCTTGACTACTGTTAGAGAGTATAATGCTGACCAGAATGGTTTTTCTCCTATACAATGGAATTCATGGAAGACAACATGGACTGGAACTGACATCAATAAGAAAACTGGCTCATGGAGAAGGGATGCAGGAAAAGGTAGAAGAGCAAGAAGAAGAACTATCACTACAACTACCACAACTACTACAAAACAAACAAGAACAGGTATTAGATATAGAGTAACTCCTGTGATTGAACAGCAATCATTGGGTAATAAAGTTGTTTCTGTAGAGCATATTCAGTTTATGCGTTCTAGAAATATTGAATTTGCTTGTGAAAAGTTAAAACCAAGAACTAAATTCTATCCATACTTTGATGGTATTGCACTACCTCAGAAACTTATTACTCCTAAGATTATGGGTGTAACAAAAGATACATCTACTGATTCAAAGACTAATAACATTCCTTTCCAGATTGGTGAAACTATATCTGTTGCTGCTAATCAAGGTGCTAACGGTGCTCCTAAATCAGGATTTAGATTTAAAGGAAAGGTTGCTGCACCTAATGATGGATTCCAAATTAATCCATTAGACGGTACAGATATTTCATCTACAACAGATTATACATCAAACCTAGCATTTATTAATATTGATACTAGATCTCTTGGCGATCAGGCTAAAGGTACTTACTACGGTTCTCCTAAAATTAATGATTATATTATAGGAGAAACATCTGGTGCCATTGCAAAAGTATCTAATAAGGATTTGATTACAGATAAGAAAGGAAAACTTAAGGGATCATTCTTCATTGATACTCCTAATAAACCAGGTGTGCAAAAGTTTAAGACTGGTACTAAATTGTTTAGATTGAGTGATACTCCTGACGATAGTAAAGTACCTGGCGTATCTGATAGTAGTGGTGAGGTAGAATTTACTTCATCTGGTATTCTACAGACCACACAGGAGACTATTATATCTGTAAGAAATGCTAAGGTAACATCTGAACAGATGAAAGATGCTAGAACACTTACAAGTGTTTCTGTCGATGAGGTTGAAGAGACTAGATGGTGTGACCCTCTTGCACAAACATTCCTTGTTGATGATTCTGCACTTGAGGGTGGAGTATTCTTAACTAAGATTGATTTATTCTTCTTCACTAAGGATCCAGAAATTCCAGTTGCTGTTGATATCAGAACTGTTGAAAATGGTATTCCAACACAAACAATACTACCATTCTCAAAAGTTGTATTGGATGCTGAAAATGTATTCACATCAGCTGATGCTTCTAAACCTACTACATTTACATTCAAGTCTCCTGTATTCATACAGGAAAGAAAAGAACATGCTATTGTAGTTACATCAGACTCCAACCAGTATAAGGTATTCATCTCAATTCTTGGTAAAGATGCTGTTGATGCTGCACACCTTGGAGAGAAAATATCTGAGCAACCATATATCGGTGTTCTATTCAAGTCACAGAACGCATCTACATGGACTCCATCTCAGTTAGAAGATTTGATGTTCAAGATTTACAGAGCAGACTTTACTGTTCCTACTACAGCTGCACCTTCTAAACTAGTACTAGAAAATGCTACTCTTGGAGAAAGTAATGGTGGTTCTTTAAGACTTAGACCTAATTCAATGAGGTTTACTTCAGGTAGTGATGAAATAAGAGTATTCCATAGTAATCATGGTATGCAATCTCCACTTAACTATGTTGACGTTAGTGGTGTCATATCTGAAGTTCCAGATACTATTATATCTGCATCTGGTGGATTGTCGGCCACAGCAACTGGTGCACAATTAGTTGTTGCTGATGCATCTCAATTCCATACTACAATAGGTGGTTCTCCTGTAAGTAGTTCTAACTTAGGTTTTGTTAAGATACTTGGTACGGAAGAAAATGGTAGTGGAGATGAAATAATTGCATATGAGGCTATCAGTGGTAATACCTTAACTATCAATGCTTCTGGTAGAAACTATACAGGTTCTTCAGGAACGGGTACTGGTAAAGCTCATTTACAAAATGCTATAGTACAATGCTATAACATTGCAGGTATTCCACTAACATTGATCAATACAACTCATAATAATACAACTGGTGGAATTATCTCTATCAATAGTCCACATAGTTATCACTTGAAGATTAACTCTAAGAATGCAGGTAAGAGTATTCAGTCTGGAGGTCCTAACATTCAGATATCACAAAACATTCCTTGGGATGTTCTTACCCCACAAATACAGTCTCAGATAGAACCTCAAACAGGAATAGTTACTAGAGTTCTAGGCACAAGTGGAACATCTTGTGGTCCTTTCGGTACTAATACTCCAGAAACATCATTTGTTAAGGACACTCAATATATGGATGTTACTGTTGGTGAAGAAAATTACTTCCCAGAAACTAAAGTGATTGCAAACCAATTGAATGAAATCAATAGAATGAATAACGTTAAGTCATTCACTATGGAACTTGATCTTAGTACAGAGGTAAGTCATTTGACTCCTGTTGTTGACCTAACTAGATGCCAGATTATTACAACAGGTAATGTATACAACAATATAGAACCTACTAGTGGTATTGGTGGAGAGTGTGCATCTAACTATATTACTAAGGTTGCCAGAATGGAGAAGAGTGCAACTGGATTAAAAGTTATGTGTTCAGCGAACACATGGACTGATTCTAAGATTGTAGTAATGTACAAGTTGGTTCCTGTGGGTTATGCAGGTAGTTTAGATGATCTAGAATTTAGATTTTTCAACACTACAGGTATACCAGACAACGGTGAGTTAATTCCTCAGAATGATCTCAGCACATTTACTGACTATGAATATACTATTGAAGACACTGATGAGTTTGATGGTTTCCAAGTTAAGATTGCTTTATTAGGACGCAATCAACCATACATACCAAGAGTAAAAGATTTTAGGGCAATAGCTTTAGCATAATGGATGATATTGAATTAATCCCTGTCGATGGACATAACTCCTTAGGCAGGGATCCGCAATCTAATGCGATTTTAAATACTGACATGTCTGGATACGAGGCTTATAAAAAAGCACGTAAAGACGCATTAAAGAAGGATAGAGACTTGCAAGTTTTACGTGATGAAGTTGATCAATTAAAAGAACTTGTAAATACTTTAGTCCAGAAAGAGGATAAATAGGTTTAAGCTAAATAATATAGGAAATTATTAGAGAATGGCTAGTGCTGTATCCAACTTATTGATTTACCAAGGTGCGGACTTCACCATTGATTTTACAGTGGAGAATGATAATGGTACTGCATTTAACCTTACTGGGTATACAGTAGCTTGTAAAATCAAAAAGCATTATACAAGTAGCACTTCTACAACAGTGACAGCAGCAGTTTTATCTCCTGCTACATCTGGACAGATACAGTTATCTCTAACAAATGGACAAACGACTGCAATGAAGTCAGGTCGTTATGTATATGATGTAGTTATTACTGCAGCATCTGGAACAAAATCCAGAGTGCTCGAAGGTTCTGTAAGTGTACTTGAGGGGGTAACACTCTAATGGCAAGATTAAGATTTGGAGATCAATCCGTACCCAAGGTGACTCGAGTCGCCACAGGTGGTGGAGGTGGTACTATCGGAGGAATGTCCGATGTAGACCTGACAGATACATCACAAGGTGGATTATCTGATGGAGCTGTTCTTGTTTACTCTGCTACGGACACAAAATTTGTACCAACAAACGTCTTAAATAACATCACTATCAACGGGGGTAGCTTCTGATGGCATCAAATATACTCATTAAAAGGAGTACTGGGGCAACAGCACCAGGCACGATTACGTTCGGTGAATTAGCCGTAACTATCGGTGGTAACGGTACACAGGCAAACGCAGATGATCGTCTGTTTGTCGGTGATAATAACGGTGCTGCTCAAATAATTGGTGGTAAATACTTCACTGACATGCTTGATCATGTTGCAGGTACTCTTACTGCTAGTTCTTCAGTTATTGTAGATAGCAACTCAAAGATAGATAACTGGAATGTAGATGATATAAACTTAAATGGTAATACTATTACAACTGGTACAGCAGATACAGATCTAGTCTTAGCTGCAAATGGTACTGGTAAGATCGTTATACAGGACGGTCAAGAATTAGAATTTGGAACTACAGGTGATCTTGAATTTGCATTCAATGATTCCGATGCTGTATTGGACATCAAGCGTGCTGCAGGTACCCCCGACTTGCGTATTGCTGATGATGTTCGTTTATACTTTGGTACTAATAAAGATGGTGGTATCCGCTATGATGAGACTTCACTAGACAAAGTAAGAGTTGATGGTGCTGATTGGGAGTTCGACAATCAGGTTGCTGTCAAAATTGCAGACTCTACTGCATCTACTAACTCCACATCTGGTGCACTACAAGTTGTTGGTGGTGTTGGTGTAGGAGGAAAAGTCTCTGCTGGCTCTCTTCTAGTTGAAGGTGATGCTCAAATTGGTGATGCACCTGGTGATGCGTTGACTGTTAATTCAACCACAACATTCCAAAATGGAGTTACTTTTAATGGAACCACTACCATTCAAGGTAACATAGGTCAAACTGGTGAGTTCACTATTGACCAGTTGAAGATGGATGGTAATGTCATCTCTACCACTGCTGGTACTGAGATGATCATTGACCCATATCCTGCAGGTGGAGACGCAGCTGGATTGGTTATTATCAAAGGTGACTTGCAGATTGATGGTACTACAACTACTGTTAACTCTGCAGAGATGAGTGTCAACGATCCTACTATTGCATTAGGGGATCCTACTACAGTCCTTACTAACACTTCAAGTGCTGCTAGTGGACAGGCAGAAGTTGTTGTTGATAGAGTAACAGGCATCAGTGCAGGTGATTCAATCACTTCTGCTAGTGGCGTTCCTGGCTCAACTACAATTTCTAGTATCGACGTTGGTACTAAGACACTTACACTAAGTGCAAACCTAACAGGTACACTTGCTGTAGGTACAACATTTACTGTAACACGATCAGCGAATGATGCGTTAGATCGTGGTGTAAAGGTTCATTATTATGACGGTTCAAACTCTAAGTTTGGTTTCTTTGGTTTTGATAGATCTGGAGGTGCTGATGGATTAGGTGCTTGGACATTCATTGAAAACGCTACCGATACCAATGGGGTATTTGGCGTAACAGGTCAACGTGGTACAGTTGTACTAGGTGACTTAGAGTTAGATACTGACCTTGAGGTACAGTTTGGTGGTACTGGTGCAAGCACCTTTACTGCAAATGGTATCATTTATGGTAACACTGCAGGTGCTTTGCAAGTCACTGCAGCTGCAAACATGGCATCTCCTGGTACAGGAACTGATGCTACTACATCATATCAAATCTTAACCGTCACTTCAACTGGAGTTCCAGTTTGGACAAACACAATCGACGGTGGTACTTTTTGACACATGACTTATGAATGCACAAATCGTTATTGCTACATTACAGAAAAAACTTTCTGAAGCGACACTGATGAATGTAATGATGGAGGCTCAAATCCAAGATTTACAAAATCAGTTAAATAGTATAAAAGAACAACAATCTGAGAATGACTTAGATGGCAGCGGAATCGACCAGAATCAAGCTAAAGAGATCAACGACAGCAGCAGTAGTACCTAGTACTTCTGATATAACTGACGGTGAAGTAGCTCTTAATATTGCTGATCGCAAACTATACGTAAATAACAACGGAACAGTCGTTGAAGTAGCAAACCAGAAACCCAATACTGGTGAAGTTACTACATCAATGTTTGGCACGGACATTACTGATGGTCCTGGCAATACCTACTACGTTGGTAAAAATGGTACTGATACCACTACTTTAGCTAATAGTGGTGGAGGTGGACTGCACTGGGATACTGCATTCTTAACATTAAAAAAAGCACTTTTAACAGCATCAGCTGGCGATACAATTCTTATTGCACCAGGCGTTTACGAAGAGGTATGTCCATTAACAATACCTGATGGTGTAGCAGTTCGTGGAACTGATCAAAGAAATACAATAATTCAAAACACTAACGCAACTAAAGCAAATAATACATTCTTTATGGGTGGGGATACTCGCCTTTCTGATTTACAGATACAAGGATGGAAGTTTCCAAACTATGCAATCAAAGTTCTTAATGGCACAAACGCATCTAGAATTCCTATAGTAGAGAGAGTTACTTTTTATTCAACTGGAACTGTATCTGGAAGTGATCCATATGGATATGATTCTGTTGGACCAGGTATTAAAGCAGGTGGTGGTGCATACTTAGACGCGGCCAATGTAAACGCTGCTTCTCCTAAATTAGGTTTCTCATTCAATGAGTGTACGTTCATATGTCCTAATAACCATGGTATAGTTGCTACCAATGGTATGAGGGTAGAAGTAAGTAATTGTTATTACTACTTCAATGAGAATAGTATAAAAGCAATCGAGGGTTCGACTGGTACATATGGCACTGGTAAGACACGTGTAAAACTCAATGGTACATCTGGTACATTTGGTACAGGTGAAATACTCTATCAGTTAGAAGATAGTTTTAAATCAGGTACATATTCTAGATCTGGAAACACAGTCACAGTTACTTCTGCTCAACATGGTATGGCAACCTCTGATGTCATCTATGCAGATGCTATCACTGGTAGTGCTACAGATGGATTTTACACAATCACTGTAGTTGATGTAAATACCTTTACATTTACTGATTCCTCATCTGGAGTTAGCACAGGTAATGTAACTTTCAAAAAAGCAACTGGATATGGAACTGTCGCAAGTAATGATGGTACATATGTCTATATTACAGGTAAGGGTACTGGTTTATTCACAACAGGAGTTCCAACTCCTATACCTCTTGTAGGTGTTGCTGATGCTCAATTAGATACAGCTCAAAAACAATTTGGTTCTGCATCATTATTATTAGATGGTACTGGTGACTTTGTTCAATTACCAACAACCGAAGATAATGGTTTAGGTACTACTAACTTTGCTATTGAATGTTGGATACGTCCTGCAAGTGTATCTGGCACACAACATATCATTGATTTTAGAACTGGGTCTGCCACAGATACTGCACCTAAGTTATATTTGAGTGGAACTACAGTACACTTTGGTTCAGGTAATACATCTCATGCAAGTGGCGGTACTGTTTCTACAGGAACTTGGTATCATATTGCTGTCTCTCGTTTTGGTGGAGTCACAAAACTATTCTTAGATGGTACTCAAATAGGTAGTAACTATACAGATACTAATGACTATGGTTCTACAAAACCAGTAATTATCGGTGCATCATACACTTCAGGATTAGAAGCATTTGCAGGTCACATAGATGAAGTAAGAATAAGTAAAGCAGCTCATAGATATACAACAAACTTTACATCACCTACATCAGAATTTGCAACCGACCTATACACATCTACTCTACTTCACTTCAATGGAGATGATGCTGCAACTGTATACAGTAATGTAGGTAAGGGTATAAAAGATATTCGTTCAAATGGTGGTGACTCTGCAACATCATTTGCTACTGTAGACTACACAGCTTTTGGTGCAGAAGTTCATGTCTCAGCATCCTCTAGCATTTACGGTGGTAAAGGTGTTACCTCAGATGGTAAAGGTACAATTATCAATCTAGTAGGTCATAGTTTCAGATATGTTGGTTCTGGTAAAGACTTCACAAATGACCCATCATTAGCAGTACAAGTAAATGAGGTAAATGAACTTAACGATGGTAAAGTTTATTACGAATCAGTTGACCAAGAAGGTGATTACAGAGTAGGACCTGCCTTAACTGTTAACCAAAGAACAGGAACTGTTAACTTCCAATCTACTTCTACCACATCAGAAGCTGCAAGTATTACACTATCTGATGCTACAGGTACAACAAACATTTATCCTGCATACATCGAGACAGGTAATTTAAGGTTAGCTGGTAACTCTCTTAGTTCTACATCGGGTAATATCATTATTGACCCTGCATCTGCAACTGACATAGAACTAACTGGTGAGACAATTATCACTAACAAGGTATATTATGACACTGCAAAAGTATTTGGTCAGATAGGTAATAACGATACTTCTGTAGCATATGAGTTATCAAATATTGAAATTCAGTCATTAAGTTCAGCTGGATTAAACAACTATTCAAATATTACTCTAAAACAAACTGAACTAACCACTATTACAGTAACTACTGAGGGTGATGGTTATCCAGGTGGATCTTACAATGCAAACGTTACTAGTGAACCTTTTGATCCAGCTACTGCAACCGCAACCTTAGAAACTGATGGTCAAATAAAGACTGTAGTTCTAACCAATCCTGGTTCTGGATTTACAGTTGATCCAACAGTTACCCTTAGCACTGGTGCTAATAATAGTGGAGTTGATCCCACATTTACTATAACAAGATCAGTTGCAGGTAAAGTAGTAGCTGTCACACTTCAAGTTGGAGGTACTGGATATAGTGCAGGAGCAGCTACAGTAGACGCACCTGGTGAATTTCCATTTGGAACAACCTCTATTTCTGGAAATGCCATTGCTCTTGGATCTATTCCCTTTGCAGTAAATGATAAGGTTGTCTATGACAATGATGGTGGATCTGAAAATATTGGATTAACAAGTGGAACCACTTATTATGTTGTAGAAGTTTCTCAGGTAGGTGGTAACTATAAACTTGCTACATCACAAGGTGGAACAGCACTAACTCTTACAGCTGGAACTAGTGAAACTCATAAACTTAAAGGTCTTCAAGCAGTTGTAACAGCAGCTGTTGATGGAACAGGATCAGTTACTGGATTTACTATTACTGAAGGTGGATCTGGATATCTAACAGCTCCAAGCATAACACCAGCTGGTGGTGGAAATTCATTTGTTGGTTCAACTAGCATTGGTAGTGGTGTAGTTCAAGTTGACGCATCGGGTGGTGACAAATGGACAGTAGCACCTACGGTTACTCTTACTGCAGATGCTATTGACAGTGCATATGCTGTTAATGGTTCGGGTACAACTACATTAGGATATGTTGTTGCTTCTATTACCATGGGTAACAATGGTGGTAGGGGATATGTTAAGTTACCTCAAATTACTTTTACTGGTGGAACTCCTGATGTTGATGCATCTGGAACTGCAGTCCTCAATGAATCTACTGGTGTACTAACTGGCATAACATTAGACAATGGTGGTGAGAAATATTCAACAGCTCCAACTGTAACAATAGAAGGTGGTTCTGGTAGTGATGGATCTATTGGATTATCCATACAATCATTGGATGGATCTATTACTAACCAAGGTTCTGGATATGCACCAGGCAACTATATTGGTGTATCATTTACTGGAGGAAGTCCTTCTGTAATCGCAACTGCAGACTTTACTGTTCTTGGTTTAAGTGGAGCTATTACTGGAGGTTCTGGATATGTAGATGGACAGTACACTGGTAGAGCTGTCAGAAACCAACCTACTGCAACCTATACAGTTACTGTTGCAGGTAGAACTAGGGTTCAGATGGATGTCAATACCGTCAGTGGAACCTTCTCAGTAGGTGATACTGTGACTGGTGCAGGTGGTGCAAGTGGTGTTCTTACTGGTGTCAACATAGAAACATCAAACTATAATGTTGCTCATTTATATTTTGCTACTATAACTAACGGACCTTTTGCTGATGGAGAAGCAGTTACAGGTAGTGGTGGTGGAACTGCAACTCTACAATCAACTGGTGCACAAGACAGCGTTAATAGATTTTTAATTGGAGGAGTTGAAACTCCAACCATTGCACTTACAAGAGGTAATACATATAAGTTTGATCAATCAGATGCAACAAACGCATCTCATACATTTACATTAACAAGCGTTCCACAGAATAATCAAGGTGGAAGTGATATTGAAGTTACTCCAATTGGTACTGCAGGTTCAGCTGGAGCATATACTGAGGTTATTGTAAAAACATTTGCTGATGAAGCAGGTGGATATGACTATTCTTGTGTAGCCCATGGCATTACAATGGGACGTGTTGGTGGTATAACAGCATCTGCAGGTGCAGCTGGTACACACGGACATGGTGCTACTGCTAATGTTACTGTTTCTGGTGGTGTCGTAACTGCATTTACATTAGATAACCAAGGAAATGACTACGCCACTGGAATGGTCATGACCATGGATATATTCCAGATTGGTGATGCAGGTGGAGGTACTTTCCAAGGATCTGGTTTCTTATACACACTTAACGCTAATTCTTCTGGAATATCAACTGTATCTAATATTTCATTAACTGGTACTGGATACGCAGCTGGTAATGTTCTTAGTGTTAATGATGCAGATGTCGGTGGTGGCGGTGGTAGTAGTTTTGCATTCACTGTATCTAAAGCTGGTTTCCTTAAAGAGGCTACAGTATCTACTGCAGGTAGAAACTTTAAAGTAGGAGATACTCTTAAAGTACCTACTACAATTGTTGATAATGGTGGTGGAACTGATTTTGTAATAAACGTTGGATCAGTTACTGAGAGAGATGTAACTAAACTAAAATATGACGGATCACTTACTTCTGAGAACTACTCATTTAGTAAGGAAGGAAATCTTACAATCAATCAGAATAAGTTTCTTGTAAATGCAACTTCTGGTGATACAACTATTGGTGGAACTGGTGCACTTAATGTTGGTGGTAATACAGTTATTGGTGGAACCTTAAATGTAGTTGGTAATGCTACATTCCCAAATAACATCGTTGCTACTGGATCAGACAATGATATTGATAATGCAAATATAAAGTTACAGGATGGAACTGCACTTCTTCCTACACTATCTCTACAGAATAGTTCTACAACTGGTTTCTATAGACATAGTGCAGATAATATTGGTATTACTGTTGCAGGCACTGCAATTGGTACAATCGGTACGTTTGGTGTTGATGTTAATAAACTACAGGTAGATGCCACTGGAGCAAATAATAATCCATTCTTCAAGGTAGATTCATCTACTACTAAAGTAGAGATTGGTACACAGGCTGCTAAGATCAGTATTGATAATACAAATACTATCGGAACTGATGGTACGGATCTAAACGTTCCACTTAATTTTGATACCAAAGGGCAAGGAAACTTTACCTTTAAAGGTGGTGCTAATGTAAACTTTGAGATTACTGACGGTACTAGTAACATAGTTGATATTAACACAGAGACAGGTGTTTCTACATTCTCAGGTAATCTTGATGCTGGCCTTTTACGTATTGCTGACAATGTAGTTCAGAATAATAGTTCTACTGCCACTCGTTCATTCGGTCAAATTTTAGGGTTAGCAGTCACAGGATCAGGTTCTGGATATACTGATGGAACCTATACACAAACTGCTACAACTTCTAGTGGGTCTGGTACTGGACTAACAGTTGATGTTACAGTTTCTGGTGGAGATTTCTCATCAGTAACAATATATGATAAGGGTCAAAATTATAAAGTTGGAGATACAATTGAGATCACTGCAGCTGGTGGTGGATCTGGTAGAACAATCACAGTTAATGATATAGATGGTCTTGGTATTGCTATAGCACCAAGTTCAGGATATGACATCTTATGTCAAACCACTGGATCGTTAGTTGTACCTGCAGGTACTACAAACGAACGTCCTAATGCCTTAGATCGTTTACCAGGTGCAATCAGATACAACACAACTCAATTACAGTTTGAAGGTTTCAATGGAACTGACTTTGTATCACTTGGTGGTGTACGTGACGTTGACCAAGATACTTACATATTAACTGAAGCATCACCTGGTTCTGACGAAGATACATTTGAGTTCTTTGCACAAGGTACTAATTGCCTAGCAATTGATAAAGATAAGATTAATGTCAAGACATCAAAACTTATAGAAGTTCCTGGCACTCTTGTTCTTAATGGCACTTCTACGACAGACCCATTAGACACTCAACTTGGTGGAAATTCTATATTCAAGATAAGATCTAAAAAAGATATAGAAGTCACTGGTGGATTAAGATTAAGAGCTGTTCCTATTCAAGGTGGTGTTGCTACTATTGGCACAGTAACATCAGTTGCTGGTAATTACGGAACTTCGACATATACTGCAGTAGCATCCTCAGCAAGTTTAGAGGGTACTGGTGCAACATTTACAGTTGTAAGTAGTGGTGGAAATATATCATCAGTAACTGTGGTTGCAGAAGGTACTGGATATGAAGTAGGTGAAGTAATTAAAATTACTGGTAACTTTATTGGTGGTTCAACACCTGACCATGATATTACTTTCCCAGTTGCTAGTATCGCAAATACTGTACCTGCATTTACTCGTGCAGATGTTTTAAATCAAGATTATGTTACTCAATTAGATAGTAAACAATTTATATCTCTAGATGGTAACGGAGCTCAAGCTGGTTGGAAGATTAATAGAGGATGGAATGGTGGTACAAATAATTACCTAACAGTATTTGATTCCACTGCATCATTCATGGAGTTAGATTCTACTAGAGTGGAAGGTGGTCAATTAACTTCATTTGCTTCAGCTGCTACTATCGTACAATTTGATAAGACAGCATATAAGGGTGCCAAAACACTGATAACCATTGAGAGTAACGATGGTAAAGTTCATATGTTAGAAGTTACAGCCGTGTGTAGTGCTAGTGGAACTACTGCACATGCAACTGTGACTAACTCTATCACCTCAGATAATGATCTGATGGATGCTACAATTGGGGTAGTTGGTAACAATGTTAACATTAGTTTGAACAAATCAGCAGCTGCTTCATCTTCCACAACCTTTACTGGTAGGTTCACAACTACTAAGGTCAAGGTATAAATAAACCTGAGGTAATATAACGTCATGCCAACAAAGAATTTTTCATCAGTCGGAGGATACGCTGTAGGTGCTAAAGAAGTTCTTAACACAAATTTTGAACTAAAGAACATCTCTGCTATTCATATGACCAGTGATAATTTCACTGATGCAAATCATGATGTGTATATCGTCAAAAGAGTAACAGATAGTGCTAATAACACATTACAGTTAACTCTTGATGGTGCTACTGCCATAGCAGGTAATAGTGCAGCCTTAGCTGCAAACACAGTTGCTTTTATACAGGCAAGGGTATTCGGACAAGATACAGCAAATAACACTTATGTTTATGCAAGTGTATATGATCTTGTTGTGACAACCACAGCTGGAGGAGCTCCTACAGTAGCAGCTGTATCTGAAAATATTATTAGAAATAATCCACCAGGACAAGAAGATTGGAGTGTTACTCCAGATGCTTTCCAAATTGGATCTGCTCCATATTTCACTTTTGAAGTTAAATCGGTAACTGCCAGTTCCACTGTTAAGTGGATTGGTATTTTAGACATTACACTCGTATCGTAAGGATTGATAAATGAGTCTCAAGTTTAATTCTGATCAACAGAGAATTGAAGCTTCTGGTGTAAAGGCGACAGGAAACTGGACGAATGCCACATACAGCAGAACGGCTGCAGGTGTTGTAAACATCGTATCGGTTGCCCATGGGTTTATAGGCAATGAAAAGTTATATATTGATTTTACGTCAGGCGGTGAGGTAGATGGCACATATACAGTATCAAAAGTAGATGATGATAATTTAAGTTTTACAAGTAGTAACTTAGGAGCAATTGCTGCAGGTAATACTCTAGCATATAAAAGAGTAAGATCTTTAAATATCCAAGGTGATGAGAGTATAGAAATATCTATTGGTGCAGGTAATAATGAGAAAGATGCTTTATTCCTTAACCAAAACCAAGCAAATAACGTTCGTGTTGGTGTTAATACTACAGATCCACAGTTTGAGCTCGATGTAGAAGGTCAGATTAGAACCACTCGTTCTATCATTTCTGATACTGCACAGGTTGTTAACTTAGATATTCAAACAATTATCAACCCTGCACTCTCTCTTCGTGCACCTAACTTAGTTAACTTTGAAGATACAGATGTAACTAGTCCCACTTTTGGACAAACATTCTTCCCAACTGCTGACACACCTCCTCTAACTGATCAGTCTAGAAGACTTGCAACCACTGACTTTGTGTATAAAGTTGCTACTAATGATACTGGTGGTCGTGTATATGTATCGCAAACTATTGGTAGTGATCTAAATGATGGTCGTTCAGCTGCAAGACCAGTCGCAACTATCAAAAAAGCAGCACAAATTGCTTATGGATTACAAAAAGCAACTCCAGATCCTAGTGATGAATACGTAACACTTATTGTATCTGGTGGTGAGTATCTAGAAGATAACCCAATATCACTACCTAGAAACTGTTCACTTGTTGGTGACAACTTAAGAAGAGTTATTGTTAGACCTCAGAACCAAGATCGTCATATGATCAAAGCGTCTAACGAGACATACATTTTTGGTGTTGTATTCAGAGACGCATTACAGAATTCATCAGACCCACAAAGTTCAGTAATTCATACTTGGAAGTATGCCTTTGTGTTTGACGACAAACAAAGATTATACTATGAACCAGAGCTCAAACAGATACCTGCAGTTCCTGGCGATAAGTTCCGTGGTGAAAACATATTCAGTATTACCTTTGCTAACCATACAGGTAGTAACGCAACTCTAGAAGTTGGAGACTTTGTACAGGGTGGATCATCTGGTACACTTGGTGTAGTTCAAACTGTTACTTTCACAGGTCCTGTAGCATCACCATACTCAACTGGTAATGTAACAATATTAATTACATCAGGTATTAATGATGTCTTCCAAGACGCTGAAAAAGTATTCTATGATAATGTTGCAGCAAATATAATTACCGACCTTAACAATGCAGGTGTCTCAGATAGATTTGACGTTGCTGATGCTGAATCATTAAGACCAGAACTAGAAACAATATCTAACCAGATCTATCAGCACACAGTTAATTCTGAAAGAGAAACAATTGCTTTCTCTGCTGATGCTACTAAGGTTGACTTAACTACAGATAGAATTACAATCACTGGTCACAGCATAAAAACTGGTGACCAACTATACTATCAGAAAGATGAAAACACTGCTGCTCTAGGCGGTTTAATCGACAGTACAGCGTACTATGCAAGGAAGGTAGATGCCAATACAATTGAACTATATGACACTTGGCCAAACGCTACTGCAACTGGTACTACTACTACAGGTAGAAAAGATATAACAGCTGTATCTCCAGACGATAAACTTCACTTGTTTACCACTGGTAGGATAATGCCAGAGAGTAACAATATCTTTATTGATACTCATGGATTTAATACTGGAGATGGTGTAATATATCGCTCAGGTAAAATGGGTGATGTAGCTGGTCTTACTGATGGTACTACTTACTATGTCTATGTTGAGAATGCTAACTGGATAAGACTTGCTGCGTCTGCTGCTAATGCAACTCAGAAAACTGCAGCTGGTCTTGATGATCCAATTACTGTTCCCATAGATGGAACTGGTTTAGGATATCAAAGATTTGACATTGCAACTAAGTTGCTATCAGTTACAACTATTGATACTTCACTTGCTACTCAAGCAACATATAATGGTCCTATAATCAATACTGCATCAACTGCATTCCATGATTATGAGGTTGGTCAAGAAGTTATCCTTTATGGTTTCCAAAGTTCTGCAATTAATTTTGGTGCTTCAACCAATACTTCTTGGTCTTTAGCAAGTGGTCTAGTAACTGTTACTGTAAGTAATGTATCTAATTCTCTAACTACTGCACTGTTTGGTAATTGGGCAACTCTTGGAGAATGCGGAATTAAGTTTAACTTTAGTGGAGATGGTTCAGAAGCATTGAGTAAGACATACTTGATGGGTGAATTTACCACTGGATCTGGAACTCCTACTCTACCTAATAACTCAGCATTAGGTATGGGTTATGCTAGGTACAATAGTTCAAATACTACTATTACTTTTGTACTTAAAGTAGCAGATATTCAATCTACAACAAACACTGCAACTGCAACTGGAAACACTGTTAGTATCTTAGATAATACATCTGACCTAAACGGACGTAAGTACATCACACATCGTATTGAGCGTGCTGATGGTTACTCTACTCAGTTTGTTGTTAGAGGTGAGTTTAGTAATGTTAACGCTACTTTAAATCCAACTGGTGACCAATCAGTTATTGCATCTAATAACTATGTTCTAGCTTCCTTAAGGAACTCTCCTTATGGATTTACCAAAATCAATCAGACAGATAGATTTAGAGATGGTGCAGAATCTATTAGAGCAAACCAAGAATTTATTGCACAAGAAGCATATGGTTATGTTAAATCACACCATGAAAAATCTTCTACTAGTGGAAGCAATTTAGTAATAGGACCTACTACATTCAGCAATGTAGGTATGAGAGTTACTAGTCCAATTACTAAGTGGTCTGTCTCATATAATAAACTTATTGTTAAGGTTAACACTGGTCATAACCTAACACCAGCATATACAGTCACAATAGCAGGTAGTGCTACTACTGCAATCAATGGAACGTGGCCTATAGATGACATCTATGATCATAGAGAATTTACATTAGATCTAGGAACTACTGCTACAGATCTTAACGGATCCAGTGGAACAGATGGTACATACGAAGACGTAAGAAAACCATTCAGAACTCCAAACAGTTTCCCAGTTAATAACAAACAATCTGATGCTGCTGATGCTATTGCAAGGAACGCTGCATTAATCGCTGAGGTTGCAGTCAAGAAGATGATTGCTGATACTGGTTACAGTGTGCCTACTGGAACTCAAGCATGTATTGATGATGTTCAGGATTTCCTTAGCAAATCTCTTTATCATAACCTTAAATGGGGTGGTAATGACAGAGTATATGATGCTGCCAATTACTTCCTAAAAGAAGTAACTACTAGCAGTCAAAGCAAATATATTGCTGCTTTCAATAATGCTAGAGATTATGCTATTAAAGTTCTTAGAAATCTACCAATTCTTAGACATCCACATAGTACTATTCTTCAACAGTATGAGTTAACAACTCAAGATAATCCTGTAAACAATCAAGTTATAGATGGTGCTAATCTAATAAATGCAAACAATCTATTCATTGCAGAAGAAGCAGTCGAGCGTTTTGTTTCTAAATTAATTGACGTTCCTGTTGTAGCTACAGGTGGATCTGGTGCATCTTCAACTATTACTATTAATGCATTAAATGGTACAACTCCAACTAATACTTCACCACACACATTCCAAGGTTTAGCAACCTATCAGTTTACACCAACTGGTGCTGTCTATAATCCTATTACAGGATTTATGGATCTAACCATTACTGGTCATCCATTTGTAGATGGAGATAGAATTAAGATAGCAGCTAACTCATTAACATTTACATGTGGTAAAGACGGAAATACTTCTAATAAAACTTATCCTCGTACAACTGATCCATATTATGATAAGTGGATTGGTGTTCAGAAAGTAGATGCTGATACTATTAAAGTAAATGTAGGTCCTGCACTAACTGATGCAACAACTCATACATTCATATCAGCAACTACAAATGCCATAGAGAGAGCTGCAGTCTTCAATGATGTTGGATTTACACAGCACACAGTAACAGGTGCTAACTACGAACCAGTAACAGGTAAGTTGACTGTCACTATACCTAATCATGGATTTGTTGATGGTGAAAAAGTTCAGATTGCAAATAGTTCTATCACATTCAAATGTGATATGGACGACAACTATTCTTTACATCCATATCCTAGAGCAACAGATCCAGCTGCAAACAGTTGGTTAACAGTTGCCAACTCAACTCAGAATACATTTGAAGTAAATGTTGGAACTTCTTTACCAGTAACCTTTACTCCTACAAATGCAAGTTATGATCCTGTTACAGGATTGATGGAAATTACTATTGGTAATCATACTCTATCTCAAGGAACTAGTGTTAAATTATCAACTGGTGCAATTACATTCAAGTGTAATGAAGACAACTATTCAACAGAGCACCCATATCCTCGTACCTTAATAGACGTTCATACTGCAACCACTGGTACAACATATAACCCAACAACGGGTATTATGAATATTACCACAACCGCTGCTCATGGAATGAGAACTGGCGATTGGGTTAAGATTGCAGATGATTCACTAACATTCAGTTGTGGATATAATGGTGCTACTGGTTCAGATGCAGAAAAAACATATCCAAGATCTACTGACCCTATCTCTGGTCAGTGGCAGAAAGTAACTGTTGTAGACGCAACAAACTTTACTTTACAGGTTCTTGATAGCACACCATCCACTAACACTGATCCTCATACATTTGTATCTGCTGTTGCTAATGGAATTACACAAAAACGTGATAGATCAAATGATACTGCTATCCCAATAACAGCTACTACATCAACAACAATCACTCTTGATGTTGGTAAGTCATCTAATACTACAAATCATACATTCCAGTCTGCTCTAAACAACTCAGTTGTTACTGGTGGTAACTATACACATACATTCATATCTGCAACTACAAACGGACTGAAGAGAGCAACATCATCAACCATCAATAGTTACAATAGTGCTGTAGCTGGTGGAGGAGCGTCCAACACATATAATCCTACTACTGGAGATATGGTCTTGGTAGTTGGTGCTAATAGTTTATCTGCTCCTACAACACATACCCCATCCACTGCATCATACAACCCAACACTGGGTATTTTGACAATAACAATTTCTAATCATGGTTTCTCAGCAGGTGATAAAATTAAGATGGGATCAGGTGCTCTTACATTTAATAATGGTACTTTACCAGGTGCATCTTATCAAGATAAATGGATCAATATATTCAATGTAACTCAGAATACATTTGATGTTAAAATTGGCACAGGTTCTGGTACATGGACATTTAGTTCTGCTGCAACTAATGGTGTTTCTTACGCAACTTCTACAATCAGAATTGCACAAGAATCATTAGAGTGGAGTTGTACACATGGTGATCAAAGCACTAAGAAATATCCAAGAGCTACTGATCCACTACTCACTCCTGGCTTTACAATTCCTAATCACAATCAAGATTGTAAGGATGACGTTTCTGATGTTTGTAGAGCTGTTGCTTATAACTTAGGTCATGGTGGTAATGATGCTGTTTATGATCATGCAGGTTACTTTGTAGGAACTCCTCATGTAGATGGAGAAGAATTTGAAGCACGTGCAGTATTTGAACTAGCAAGTAATATCACACAACAAATTATTGCTAATGAAACTGTCAATGTTGTAGGATGGCATGGATATACACAGTCTAAAGATTTAACTATTACAGTCAGTGGAGATGGATGTGCTTCCCACAAATCAACAGTCGATACGTTATTCTCTATTGTTGAGCAAGCAATTGTTAATGATAGTCTAAGTCATGCTACAGATACAGCTGCAACTAATCCAACATGTTCTAACGTAGTATCTGCTGTCACAACATTCTTCAGCACTTTAACAACAGCGTTAGGAACAGATGGTGCGTATGGAAACTTAGATGGTGTAACAAGAACATTCTCACCTGGCGATCAACAGTGTCTTGATGATATATTACATATTCTTAGAGCATTCCAATTTGATTTAAGATATGGTGGTAACTCTTCTATTGTTGAAGCTGCTAACAAATATATTTCTAGTGGTGCAATTGCACATGTCACTGAGGAAGTAGATTATACTCGTGCTATTTTTGCTTACGCTAAAGAATTAGCAATCAAAGCAATTAGAAATGATTTAGAACCAGGTTTCTATTCACAGATTGCTCCTGTTGGACTTGGATCAACTACAGTAGACCCAAGTGCTCCTGAGTGTGCTAATGTTGTATCTGCATTAACTACAAACTGGGGTATATTAGATAACGTATTATCAAGTGCTACTCTTTACAGTGGTACTATTACAAGTCCTGATCCTGTAGTTACAGAACAAGATGCTAATAAGTATTCATTCCCACTAACAAATGTATTCCTAGATCTTCCAGTTATTGAAGCATCTCCTTACATTCAGAACTCTTCACTTATATCATTC
>CEPA01017849.1_pt1 | contig 27282 bp, 26 predicted proteins | sample 356241 | NCBI WGS metagenome assembly CEPA01 (sample SAMEA2620542, study PRJEB7988) | marine metagenome | biome: marine biome (ENVO:00000447); feature: surface water layer (ENVO:00002042); material: "saline water (ENVO:00002010), including plankton (ENVO:xxxxxxxx)" | depth 5 m
AAATATCTTATTATTAAGATCAACAGTGATACCCGGAACTTCAAATTATTTTCAAAAAAAATTTTCAAATCTAAGAATTGTTTTTAATCCTGAATTTTTAACAGAACGTTCAGCGCACTTTGATTTTATAAATCAATCAAGAGTCATTTTAGGTGGAGACATTAAAAATGTTGAAAAAGTTGCATTGTTGTATCAGACTAGATTTGGAAATCATTTACCAATTATTAAAACTTCCTATGAAACTGCTGAGCTAATAAAATATATGAATAATTGTTTTTTTGCCTCAAAAGTTTCTTTTTTAAATGAAATGAAATTAGTTGCTGATAATTGTGGTGCTAATTGGGAAGATGCTATTGAGGGATTTATTTTAGATGGAAGAATTGGGCATTCGCATCTTGCCGTTCCAGGACCTGATGGAAAGTTTGGATTTGGTGGAAGTTGCTTTCCAAAAGATGTAAGAGCATTAATCGCTTATGGAGAGTCACTAGGAATTGATATGCACACGTTAAAAGGAGTTTGGGATACAAACCTTAAAGTCCGCCCAGAAAGAGACTGGGAAGATCTTAAAGGAAGATCAGTAGTAGAAGATGAGTAAAATTGTTTGGTTTACTGGTCAACCAGGAAGCGGAAAAACAACGCTAGCAAATCAGTTAATCAAGACAATTAATTTACCTGATCAGTTTATCCATATTGACGGTGATGATCTAAGAAGTCTTACTGATAATAAGGATTACTCTGAAAAAGGTAGAAGAAGAAATATTAGACTTGCTCAGCAAATTGCAATTTTTTGCTCCAATAAAGGTTTTAATGTTGTTGTTTCATTAGTTGCTCCATTTAAAGATATGAGAGATAATTTTAAGAATGCTCACAATGTCATTGAATTTTATTTGTTTACATCAGAAAAAAGAGGTAGGGAACATTTTTTTTCTGATGATTATAAGAAACCATCTGAAAATTATATCGAATTAGATACTGGTAAATATTCAATAGACGAATGTACTGAAAAGATTATTATGGAGTTTCACAAACAATAAAAATGAAGCATTCTTTATTTATTGGTCGTTGGCAACCTTGGCATCAGGGTCATCGATGGTTAATTGATCAACGGTTAGATTTAGGTATGAACGTATGCATTGCAATTAGGGATATGGAGCCTGATGATAACAACCCCTTTACACCTATTGAAGTAAAAGAGAATATTGAGAGCCATTTACAAGATTTAATATTAGAAAAAAGAGTTAAAGTTATTATTATTCCAGATATAGAGAGTGTGAATTATGGTAGGGGTGTAGGTTATGAAATCATTGAACATGTACCTCCTCAAGATATTGGAGAAATATCTGCAACTAAAATTCGTAAAACACTAAAATCAAATAAATGAAAAATATTTTTATAACTGGATCCTCTGGATTCATTGGATTTCATTTAGCAAATCATTTCTTAAAAAACGGCTATAATGTTATTGGCTTAGACAACCTTAATGATTACTATGATGTTCAATTGAAAAGAGATAGAACAAACATTCTAAAAGAATTTGAGAGCTTTACTTTTTATCAAAAAAATCTCTCTGATAAAAATGCTCTTTTAGAAATTTTTAAAGAAAATAAAATTGATATAGTTGTAAATCTTGCTGCGCAAGCAGGAGTTAGGCACTCTCTTACACATCCTGATGTATATATTGACTCCAATATAAACGGTTTTATTAATTTGCTAGAGTGTATGAAGGTTCAAAATATTAAAAACCTCATTTATGCATCCTCAAGCTCTGTATATGGATTAAATGATACTTTTCCAACAACAGAAGATGCAAATACAAACAATCCCATATCTCTTTATGGTGGCACAAAGAAAGCTAATGAAGTATTGGTTCACTCTTATCATCATCTTTATAAAATGAATACAATCGGTCTAAGATTTTTCACTGTTTATGGTCCAATGGGTAGACCAGATATGGCACTATTCTTATTTACCAAAAATATATTAGAAGGAAAAGCAATTAAGCTCTTCAATTTTGGAAATCATTCTAGAAGTTTTACTTATATTGATGATATTGTTGAAAGTATTTTCTTATTGTCTAAAAAAAGTTATTTTGAATCTGGAGATCCAATTAATAAAATATTTAATATTGGTGGACACGAATCTATAGATTTAAAAGATTTTGTTTCAATAATTGAAAAAAATTTAAGCAAAAAAGCTGATATTATTTTAGAACCGATGCAAAAAGGTGATGTTAAAGATAGTATGGCTGATAATAATTCGCTTTTTAGTGAAATTAATTTCAAACCACAAACAAGTTTCAAAGAAGGGGTGAAGCATTTTATTAATTGGTACAAAGATTATTATTTGTAGTATATTTACACATGAATCAATTTGCTAAAAAAAGAGATATTAGTTTTAGTGATCTTCTTAAAGTAATATTAGAAAATATAAATCAAATTTTTAAACATTCACTAATACTTACTTTAATTTTTATTGGCCTTTCATTCTTAATTAAACCATCATTTTCAACAACCTCAGTATTGTTCCCATATAAAGATGCATCTAATATGAGCAGTCTTTTGCAATCTACTATTGGTATTGCTAGTATGTATCCCAATCAATCTGATGATTTTTCAAGGATTTATGTTGATCTTTTTAAAAGTAATGACTTTATAGAAAGCACACTAAATAAAGTTATTTTTGATAGAAATAATGAAGAATCATCTATCTTCGATTTAAAGTATTCTGAAGAATTAGAGGAATTTAACCAAGATCAAATTAATATGATTATCTATGAATCATTAATTGATAATAATTTGTCTGTTAGTTATGATAGTTATACAGGATTATTTTATATTGAATTGAAATTTAAAGATCCTAAGTTTAATTTTAATTATCACAATCAATTGATAAATAGTTTTGATTATTATCTAAGCGATTTAAAAAATAAAAAATTAATTTTGAAAACAGATGCTCTTACTATAGAACAGTCTAATATCTTACTAGAGCTAGAGAAATTAGAGAAGATAAAGAAAGAATTTCTTGAAAATAATAGAGCTATTCTAAATTCCCCTACTCTATCTAATGAGCTATACAAAATTGAAAGAGAAATTAGATTAAAAGAATCATCATATCTTGCTATATCAAATCAAATTCAAATGAATAGAGTAGACATATCCATGAAGGGTAATAATTTTAGGATTATTCAAGCACCAGTTGAGCCATTAAGGCCAAATTTGACAAAAATTGAAATTTCTATTCTTGGTTTTTTAATAGGATTATCATCATCAACACTATTCATCTTTTTTAAAAATTATAGAAAATCTCTCTAGCATAATCAATGGCTTTAAATTTTCTTCTTCGAAATTTATTTAAAAATAGTCTAACTCTTCTTTCTGGTAATTTTTTTGCTTATATAATTAATTTTATTTCACTTGCAATAATAGCTAGAAGTATCGATATAAGTTCATTTGGTTACTTTTCACTTTTTGTTGTTTACTGGGAGATCTTCTATAGGATTTTTAACCCGCAAAGCTTTGAGATGTTCATTCAACAAGCAAATAAATTTAAATCCGAAAATCAATTTGATAGTATATCAATGTTATTAAAGTTTTTATTGCTTGTAGACTTCATTGTAATTCCATTTGGGTTTATTTTTTCTTTAATCTTTTCAAGAATATTTATTATATCATTCGATATACCATTGGAACATGTTCTTTCATTAAAAATTTTATGTTTTTGTATTTTAGCTTACTTGTTTAGCAATATTTCAATAGCAATATTTAGGTTTTATAATAAGTTTAACATCCAAGCCCTTAATACTTTTTTTCTAGCTGCGATAAAATTATTGTTATTTTCTTTAGTATCTTTCAAAAATCCAAGCTTATATAATTTTGCTCAAGCATTTTTATTGTCTCATATAATTAATTCTATTATGACATTATTTTTAATTAACTATGTATTAACATTGAATAAATTAAGTTTAATTGAAATTTTTAAGTCAAAAATTAATTTTCAATTAATAAAAAAATTGAAAATCATTTATTCAATTATTTATCAATCTTTTAATACAACTATAAAAACCGTTCCAAGGCAAATAGATATTGTTTTGCTTGGAAGCTTTTCCACACCTGAATCCATTGCTTTGTTTAAAATTGGAAAAGATTTATCAAATATTTTGATTAAAATATTTGATTCGTTTTATCAAGCAATGTACCCTGAAATTTCCAAATTGTTTACAAATAATGAATACGCTTTAGCTAAAAAATATATTTTAGGAATTTCAGGTTTTTTATTTCTATCAAGTATATTTTGTTATCTAGTATTTTATTTATTTGGTCTGAATATTATAGAACTTATTTTCACCACAAAATATTTAGGCGCATATGAGATTATGCTAATTTTTTTAGTTGGGGTCGTATTGCAAGTTTCAACATTACCTATGGCTCCTATTCTTTATAGTAAGGGTTATTTTAAAGAGTCACTTATTAATACTGTATTTGCTAGTTTAATTTCCCTAGTAATTATGATTATATTAATACAAAAGCTAGATGTTATAGGAGCTGCTGTTTCTTTTGTCATTTTTTACATTATATGGATTTCTTTTACTATGTTAACAATTAAATCAAAAAGGATATTTTAATAATGTGTGGTATTTTAGGTATTCAATCCACTAAGGCCATAAATGAATATTTATTTATTAAGTCTTTAAATTTAATGAGCCACAGAGGTCCCGATTCGGAAAAAATATATAAAAAAAATAATACTTTATTGGGTTTTAGGAGACTAAGTATAATTGATTTATCAAGCCAATCAAATCAACCAATGTCTTCTTTTGATGGCAAATTAACAATTATTTTTAATGGAGAGATTTACAACTATTTAGAAATAAAAAAAAAATTAGTTAAGCAGGGATATAAATTTCAATCAACTGGAGATACTGAAGTTTTGTTGAATGGATATCATGCTTGGGGACCTAAAGTGCTGGATAAAATTAACGGAATGTTTGCGTTTGCTATTTTAAATAATGACAGCGGAGAAATATTTTTAGCAAGAGATAGACTTGGTATAAAACCTCTTTATTATTACCGCAAAAATAATACATTTGTTTTTTCTTCTGAAATGAATTCAATTATTGATTTAGTTAAAAATAATTTATCTATTGATTACACCGCGATTGTAGACTTTTTTACCTATCTTTATATACCAGAAGATAAAACCATCTTTAAGAATATAAAAAAATTGTTACCTGGTCATTATGCAATTCTAAACAATAATACTCTTTCAATAAAAAAGTATTGGGATATTAATTTTAATAATAAAAATGAGAATCTAAGCTTGACTGATTCCGTAGATGCGTTAGATAGTCTAATTAACGACAGTGTTAAAATGAGATTGGTTTCTGATGTACCTGTTGGTTCTTTTTTGAGCGGAGGAATTGATTCTTCCCTTATTTCATATTATGCATCACAAAATCACAAAAATATTAAGACTTTTTATGCAGATTTTAATAATAATTATAATAATGATATCAGTGTATCAAATTTTCTTAAAACTGATCATAAGAGAAAAAAGGTAAATAATAACGATATAGACCCCTTCCATTTAATGAAAAGCTATGGAGATCTACACTATGACACTTCATCCTTACCATTTTATCAAATTTCAAAATTAGCAAAAGAGGATGTTACTGTATGCCTTTCTGGCGATGGAGGAGATGAATTATTTTATGGTTACAGTTGGTTCAATGAATACATTAATTCATCAAAATATATTTTTATACAATCAATTTATAATTATTTAGATCCTTCTCAACACATATTTAATTTTAGTTATTTGAAAGGATTTAAGTATAAAAAATATATTATTCAAAACGATTTAGAAAGATATGTTTATTTAAGAGGAGGTTACACCAAATTATATTTAGATAAAATTTTACCTAAAAATATTCTAAATGAAATACCTAAAGATTATGATAATAATTGGCTTTATAGAAAATATTTGTCAAAAAAAAGCATTAATCTAAAATCTAGATTGCAATATTTAGATATTAAAAATTTTATGGTAAATGATATTTTACTTAAAGTTGATATGATGAGCATGTTAAATTCTTTGGAAGTAAGAGTGCCATTTTTAGACCATAGAATAGTTGAGTTTGTCTTTTCATTAAACAAAAATTTTATTAATGAAAATTCAAATAAATTTATTTTAAAAGAACTATTTAGAAAAAAATTACCAGCAGATTTTTTAGAAAAAAAGAAGATTGGATTTGGGTTCAAAAATTTAAGGTTTTCAAAGCCTGGTACCTTTAATATTTTTAGTTCCAAAGGGAATAATGATGTCAAATTGAAAAATATGAAATACTTAGTTGAGTCTTATTTATGATTTTTTTGGGACTTAGTTTAATATTTCTATATCTACCAATTTTTTTATTTTACAATTCTGTTGAAATTTTAATGTTGTTTCAATTAACTATTTTATTATCTCTTGCTACTTTTAGTAGTAGAGTATTTATTTTAGTATATATATCCTTTTTGCTTTCATACAGATTTTTTTTGCCGCTCTTTAATATGGATCCTTTGTATGAACTAATACCAATTGTAATTAATCTTTGCTTATTTCCTTTATTTTTGTTCAAAAAGAAAGATATATCAGTAGATAGTGATAGATTAATTTTTAAAATATTAAAACCAATATTATTGATAATTTTTTCAATAAGCATTTCTTCTTTTATTAACCAAACTCCATTTTTTGAATTTATAAGACAAAGTCTGTGGATTATTTCACCATTATTTTTTTTAATTTATATATATTTTGCAGATATTGATCACAAAGATATATTTAAGAAAATTATAAAAATTTTACTTATTTTTTTCTTAATTCAATTACCAATAGTAATTCTCCAAAGCATACCTGGTAATGTATTAAATTGGGGAACAAATCCAGATTTTTATTCAGGAACATTTGGTAATTCTGGTACTGCTTTCATTTCTTTTCTAAGTGTAATTATTTTCTATACTTATCTAGTTAAAACGATTAATCATGAATTTTCAAAAGCTAAATTTTCAATATTAAGTTTTTTAATAATTTTTTTTACGATTTTTTGTGATATATCTTTCACCATATACTTTTGTTTCATAAGCCCTTTCTTTTTATTTGTCTTTAGAAATTATTTTAATATAAAATTTAACTATCGTCAAATTGTTAGCTCATCAATTTTAGTAATTTTAGCAATCTCAGTTTTTCTTCTTCCTAGATTAAATGAAGTTTCTAAATTTTTTTCAACACAAAGCTCAACATCATTCAATTTAAATAGATTTAATTTTGATGACTTATCTTCTTATTCTGAAATGATATGGGTAGGAAGTGATGGAGGAATTAGATTTGGAAGATCACTAGGAATTTCTTTTTCTATTTTAGCAATGATGCAATCCGATTACGATAAAATGATTTTTGGATACGGGCCAGGAAGTACAAGATTTAATGATTCGTCAACAGGTTTATCAACCAGAAGTTCAATAAGACCTGTACCTCAAACCAATTTCTTTGGAGTCGATTTAATAATAGTCGAATTTGGTCTATTTGGATTAATATGTTTTTTTTACCTCTTTTATTTTATTATTTACAATTTAATGTTACACAAAAAATATGTAAATAAAGACATGAAGATATTCATAATTCTTTTTATCATTTATTTTCTTTATGGTTCCATTTATGACGGAGGTTGGTTTTTTAATTCAACAAAAAATGGACTTATTTGGGCCTTAGCTGCTTTATGTTTTTATGAAATTGATTTAAGAAAATTAGAAAAAAATAAGAATATTTCTTTTGATACAAATAATTGATATTATCCTAACTAAATGAAAAATAACTTTAAAAGTATTGTTAGAAAATTTTTAAGAAGTTTTAGAAAATATTTACCCAAAACTAACTATTCATTTAAAATTTTATCCGGTCTAAATAAAGGGAAAAAAATATTTACAAATTTACATGATTATCCATCAGCAATTTTAGGAACCACTGAGCGTGAATTATTACTATGGTTTTCTCAAAATATTAATGAAGGAGAAAATTGGTTAGATGTTGGAGCTAATTTTGGATACACAGTAATTGGCATTAATGCTCACACAGGAGATAAAGGAACTATTTATGCATTTGAGCCAGTTAGGAAAACCTTTAATGCTTTAAATAAGACAATTGAAATCAATTCTATGAAAAATGTGGAAACCTATTGTCTAGCTCTTTCAAACAATAAAGAATTGACCAAAAGAAATTTTAATCAAACTAGAGGAATGCTTACAGATGAAGATAGTGCTTCTGATTTAGAAGTTTCTATTGTTTCTTTTGATTCTTTTTCTTGTAATAAAAATATCAAGAAAATTGATGGCATTAAAATTGATGTTGATGGACCTGAGCTTGAAGTTTTGTTGGGATTAGAAAATGTTATTTCTAAAGACAAACCAAAAATTGTAATTGAAGTTCATGATCAGTCTTTTAATAAAGTTAAAAATTTATTGTCTAAGTATGGATACAAAAAATATAAGATAATTTATAAACCTTTTTATGCAATTAATGAATCTTTAGAAAATGCAAACTTAGTATTCTATTATGGATGAAATTTTTAAACATTATTTATGTATTTTTTTTAAATATTTTATCTATTCTCTATGAAAAAATTATTATATATAACTCCCAGAAAAACAGATATTTTATCAAACTTTGCAAATAGTAAGCAAATTTACAATACTTGCAGAGAAATAGGTTTACTGCATGATGATTTTGAAGTTTTTTTTAATAGATATACTATTAAAACTAATCAGCAACTAATCTCTCAAATTGTTAAAAAATATAACGAAATAAATTTTGAGGTCTATTCAACATATAACTTAAAAATTTTTCAAAATGATTTAATCTACGGTCTATACGTATCTATTAAATGCCTTTTCAAAGACTGCATTTTTTTTACTAGGCAAGATTGGGTCGCACTTTTTTTAACTCTTTTAGGCAAACAAGTTTATTTTGAAGCCCATGATTTTAATCCAAACAGATTATGCATTAGAATAATGAAAAAAATCGTTAATAATAATAAAAGATTATCAATAATTACGATTAGTAATGCTCTCAAAAATGAATTCATTAATAATAATTTTAAAAATTCAATTAATGTCATTCATGATGGAGTCGATTTAAAAAATTTTTTAAGTAAAGATAAAAACATAGTAAGATCAAATCTTAAAATTAATTCTGATGAAAAAATTGTTCTATACTCTGGCGCTTTGAGATCTGGTCGAGGAGTTATGCGTCTAATAGATATTGCAAAATCTAATAATAATATAAAATTCCTTGTTTTTGGAGGCCGTGATAAAAATAGATTACAACATTTAAAAAAAATAACACTTGATATGGATAACATTTATTTTATGGGTTATATAAATGAATCTGAATTGATTGAATATATGAATGCAGCTGATATTTTTTTAATGCCACATCAAGAAAATTGTGATATAATTAAATATACCTCACCACTCAAAATGTTTGAATATCTATCTATCGGAAGACCTATTGTTGCAAGCAATTTTCCAGTCTTTAGAGAAATATTGCTAGATAACGAGAATGCTGTTTTGGCTAAACATGATTCTACAGAGGATTTTTCTGAAAAAATAAATTATTTATTAACAGATAGTAAAGCATATAATTATATATCAAAAAATGCTATTGATTCAGTTAAGAGATATAGTTGGGAATGCAGAGCAAAAAATATCTTGAAAGTCATATATGAAAAAAATTAAGGTTTTATTTTTAGAAGACATTGGTGAGATTGCAGGAGGGCCTAATAGCCTCCTCCAGTTATTTTCGAAAATAAATAAGGATGTTGAAATACATATAGATGCTCCAGATGGTAGTTTTGTTCAAAAAGCAAAAAAATATGCTCATAAAATTACCATAAGAGAAAAAATAAGATATGAGCAGATTAAATTTTTAAATATTTCAATACCAAATATTTATCATCTAATTATTCGATTTTTAGACGCTTTTAAGATATACAAATATACGAAGAAATATAAAATAGATATTGTCCACTCAAACGACCTTGATGGACACCTCACTTCTTGGTTTTTATGTCATGTATTTAAGCTTAAAGTTGTTTGGCATATAAGAATTATGACCTGGCCCAAAATTCTCTATAAATTGCCTAGGGTTACAAAGATTATTTTTGTTTCGGATGCTGTTAAAAAATTTTCACTTGAAAACAAATCACAAAAAAACGTATCAGTTGTTTATAATGGGATAAATTATCAAGATTTTATTTTAGAACAAGAATCATCAGATCGCAACATTTTGAGAAAAAATTATAATATTCAAGATAAAGAATTTGTCATTGGATATGTTTCTAGAATAAAAAATCAAAAAAGACAAAAGGTGATTATTGAATCTGTTTTACCATTAATTAAAAAAGGATTTAATATAAAAGTTATTTTTGTTGGAGATGATTCAGTCACAAGAGAAGTAATCGGAGGGAAAGAAAGTAATTATTTTTCAGACTTAAAAGAATTATGTATTAAAAACAATATAGTGGACAATATTATTTTTACGGGCCATCAAAAGAATACAGCACCATACTATTCAATTTTTGATTGTTTTGCATTTTCAGCTATCAACGATTCAAATCCTAGAGTAATTCTAGAAGCAATGACATCAAAAATTCCTATTATAGCAAATAACACAGGAGGAGTTGTTAATATGCTTGAAGATGGGGAATTTGGATTGCTTTGTGAAGTAGACAATGTAAATGATTTTACAAACAAGATTGAAATGTTATTAAATAATAAAGAAATCATAAATACTGAAAAAACTTTTAAAAAGCTTAAGCGTGATTTTAGTTTAGATGTCCATTCAAAAAATATTTTGTCAATCTATAGTAATATTATCAAACAAAGATAAAGATAACTTGATTTTTTAAGAGTATATTCATCATAATATAAAATTAATTTGAAAAATGAATAGTAATTTGATTAACAAAGTCTTTCCAAACTCCAAGCTAGATAATAACAGATTAATACTTGAAGATACTGTTATTCCAGTTGAAAATTCAATTCCAAGGTTTTCACCTAATCAGTCTTATTCAACTGGAAATTTCTCAAGACTAAGAGACAAATTTTCTGATTTGCAATTCGATTCAAAAAATAATACCACCGATAGATTGAATACAATTCTACAAAGGACTAATTGGAATAAAGAATTTTTTAAAGATAAATTAATATTAGAGTGTGGGTGCGGTGCTGGTCCTGATACAGAAATATTATTAAGTCTTGGAGCAAAGGTTGTAGCTGTAGATATAGCTGGTTTAGATATTGCAAGGAAAAATCTTGGAAATCATGAAAATTTACTGTTGTTACAAGCTGATATTACAAATTTACCTTTTTCGAAAGAAATTTTTGATATTGTTTGGTGTCATAGAGTATTGCAGCACACACCAAAGCCTAAAGATACGCTAAAGCATATACTTAAATTCAAGAAAAAAGAAGGCTATATTTTTATTCATTCCTATGCAAAAACATTACCACAGTTATTGAGTTGGAAATATTTTCTCAGACCATTAACCAAAAATATGAATGATAATTTTTTATATAGATTAGTTGAAAAAATTACACCACCATTATTTTATTTTACATGTTTTTTAAGAAAAATTCCTCCAGAAATTATTGGTAAAATTTTATTTAAAATTTCTCAATTTATAATACCAATTAGAAATTATAGGTTTATAGATAAATTTTCTAATAAAGATAATAATTTTATCATTGAATATGCCATTCATGATACATTTGATGCTTTAAGTCCAAAATATGACTCTCCAACAAGCAAGAGAAATTTAATAAAGATTGCTAATCAATCAGACGTTAAAAACTTTGAAGTTATTAATTTAGGAAAGTTTTCTCCTACACCTATTACTCTTTTAAGATCTGTAATAAAAGAAAATTGATAAAAATAATTATAATAAAAGACTATAAAATTAGTATGAAAAAATGAAAATTTATAATACAGAAATCCGAGATATAAAAATAATCAAACCTAATGTTTTTGAAGATGAGCGAGGTTTTTTTATGGAAAGCTTTAGGAGTGATTTTTTACAATCTAACAATATTAATATTGATTTTATTCAAGAGAATCATTCTAAGTCATCAAAAGATGTTATAAGAGGATTACATTTTCAATGGGATAAGCCATTAAGCAAACTAATACGCATAACAAGAGGAGAAGCATTTGTTGTTGCGCTTGATATCAGGTTAAAATCTAAAACATTTGGGCAACATGTTGGTAAGATGATTTCTGAGCATTCAAAAGAGCAATTATGGGTTCCATTTGGTTTTGCTACAGGGTTTTGTGCGTGTTCGAATATAGTAGAAGTGCAATATAAATGTAATGCATATTACAATCCCAATGCTGAATCTGGAATAAATCCATTTGATAAGGATTTAAATATTGATTGGCCTATAACTAAAAATCAAGCATTGCTCTCAGAGAAAGATGCAAAAGCTAAAAGCTTAAAAGAATGGGTCAATACAAATGAGTCAAATGCATTCTAATCAAAAAATTTCAATTGTTATAATTACATATAATTCTGAAAAGTATATTGAAAAATGCCTTTCATCGATTGTGCAATATAACAAGGATTTAATTGATGACATTGTTGTAGTAGACAACGATTCTAGCGATCACACATTAAGCATTATTAGAAAAAATTATTCTTTTGTAAGAATTGTGGAACTGAAAAATGTTGGGTATGGTGCCGCTTTAAATGAAGGGTTAAAAATTTGTAAAAATGAATATTTAATTGCATCTAACGATGATATTTATTTTATAAATGATAGCTTGAAAAGAGTTTTTAAAACCTTTGAGTCAGATAAAAAAATAGGTATCATAGGTCCAAAACTTTTAAACCCAGATTTAAGCTTGCAGCATTCAATCACAAATTACCCCTCTGTCATAAAAGATTTTTTACAAATTATCTTTCCTAAATTCTTTAGTATTGAAAATAAATTCTTAAATAAAATCTTAAGTATTTTCACAAAATTTTTACCTGTAGGAAGATTTGATTCCCATAACGATTCAAAAAGCGTTAATTCTGTAAAAGGTGCATTTATGATTTTCACAAAGAATGTTTTTAATGCTACTGCTGGATTTGATAGTAGAATACAATTCATTGGAGAAGAACAAGTTTTTTCATTTAGAGCGAAAAGAAATGGCTTTAAAACATTTTATGACAATACCATAGATGTTGTGCATATAGGAGGACAAAGTTTAGGTGGAATCACATCTGAGAAAAATATTAACAGGTATGGTGTAAAATATCAAAGTAATTTATTATTCTTCAAACATTACAAGTCTATCATAGTATTTTACTTTGCTTATATTTTTTATTGTTTAGCATTTTTAATTAGATACACTTTTTTATTAGTGTCAAAAAATAATTTTCGCTCATCACTATTTTTTCTCTTATCATTAATGTTAAAAAATAATATGTTATCTTATAATTTTTATAAGGAAAATTAAATAATGAAATTATCATTTATTGGCTTAGGATATGTTGGATTAGTTTCCTCTATTTGTTTAGGATCAAGAAATCATACTATTTATGGTTTCGACAAGGATTTAAAAAAAATTAAATCACTAAAAGATAGAAAGCTCTATATAAATGAGAACGAGCTCGATAACTTATTTCAATCTACCAAAGAGCTATATTTTGAGAACGAAATTAATGATAATCTTTATAATTCTGATTTAGTTTTCATTTGCGTTGACACACCATATGAAGATGGTAATATTTTAAACTTAAAAAATCTTTTTTCAGCTATTGATGATATTGCTAAAAATAAAAAGGATAAAAGAAAATTAAATATAATTATCCGATCAACAGTACCGCCTAAGACAATCAAAAATTTAACGGAAAAATATTCAAATAATAATATGTCATTTACTTCAAATCCTGAATTTCTTAGGGAGGGAAATGCTGTTAGTGATTTTTTTAATTCACCAATAACAGTTATTGGTTCAAATTGTAAAATTGCTATTGAAAAATGTCTAAAGCTTTACGAGGACTTTGAATCTGAAAAAATTGTTACTAAACCTGAAAATGCTGAAATGATTAAATTTGTGAATAATTCTTACCATGCACTTAAAATTGTTTTTGCGAATGAAATTGGTCAAATTTGCAATGCAAACGGTATATCATCTAAAGAATTAATGTCAATATTTAAATCAGATACTCAGTTAAATATTTCTGATAAATATTTTAATCCTGGTTTTGCATTTGGTGGTTCTTGTTTACCAAAAGATACTAACGGCTTGATTAGTCTTGCTAAAGAATCATCAATTGATATAAACTTACTCCCCTCTATAATTGAATCAAATAAGTCTTTAATTTCTAATATTGCTCATAGAATTAATGATTTATCTTTAAATAATATTTTGATTTCAGGAATAACATTTAAAGAAGGGACTGATGACTTACGAGGGAGTCCAATTTTAGATCTAATTGATGAATTACATTGCGATAATTTTTATTTTATTGATGAAAAAATTTCTAATACTGAAATCTATATTAATGAAAAAAAATTGATTAATTATAATGTTTTAGATGAACATAGGTTTGACTTATTAATCTATAATTACGGTCATATTACCGATTTTCTTTCAAAAGTGATGAGTGAATGCAAATACGTTGTTGATTTAAATAATAAGCTAGAAAAAAAAGAAAAAATAATTCATATTACATAAGTTTTGGTAAATTTTATAATATCATTTCTGCACTATAAACCAATTCAACTTTTTACAAGAATTAAATTGCTGGTACTTGGTAGAAAGAAAATCAATTTCTTATCAAATATTCACTTCAATAAATTAAACTCAAAGAGTGTTATTAATACTGTTATTCAATCAAAAGATAATAATCACTCTTTGAATTCTTTGAATGCATTAGAAAATGATAGTATAATATATTTGAATAATTTTAATGCTAGTTCAATTAATTTTTTTGAAAATGATATTTTTGATCAAAATGATTCTTTGAAGAAGTATGAATTGTGCTACTTAAACTGTTTTTCCGATATAGTTTTTAGCGATGATAAGGTATTGAAAGACAAGATATTAAAAAATTTGAATAATATTTACAGCGATTCTCATTCTCAAAAATTTAACCACTCCTTTTGGTATCCTTACTCTGTTTCGAGTCGTATGATAAATATTTCTATTGTGATTTTGAGTTTAGAATCCTCAAATCAGGTATCTGATGATATCTCTATATTGTACTCAAATCTATTTAATGATTATACATATTTAAAAAGAAATATTGAATTTGATTCCGATGGAAATCATCTTCTTAAAAATTATATTTCATTATGTATTGGATCTATTTTCTTTCAATCCGATAAAACATTAACATATTATGATAAACTCAATCAACTATTAAGTAATCAAATTTTAAAATCTGGTTTCCATTATGAAAAATCCTTCGATTACCACAATTCACTGCTTTATGATTTAAGCATATTAAATGATATTTTAGGGGATAATTTCTTTGATAATAGTGAATTATCAGATTATTTAATTAAGATGCTATCTTTTTCAAACAGGTTAAACAGAAATGAAAAAATCTTATTTAATGATTCTTTTAGAAATTATCATTTTAATGATAATAATATGATAAGCTATTTGTCTAGTAAATATACTTTAAATGATGAAACATCTATTTATCCATTTAAATCTTTAAGAACAAGTAATTTTGAAATACTAGCATATTTGTCAGATATTAATCCTATACATTGTCCTGCCCATTTACATGATGCGATTGGTACATATGAATTATGGTTTAATAGTCAAAAATTTATTACTGACTCAGGCAACTATGACTATAATAATTCACAAAATCGATTGTATTTTAGATCTTCAAATGCTCATAATGTTTCAACTATTTCAAACAATAGTCAATCTTCCTTATATAAACCATTTAGATTTGGTAGAATAGCAAAGTTAAATGAATTAATTGATCAAGATAATAGCATAGAGATCTGTTTTTCAGAAATAGATGGTATTTTTTATTCAAATCGGATTAAAAGGAAAATTCAGTCTTGTACTGGTTTAATTGAAATTGAAGACACTACAAATAAAAATAATTCATTTTCATACATACATATTCATCCAGATGTTAATATAGAAAGAGTCTCAAGTCAAAAATATATACTTTCCAAAAATAAAAATGTAATAGTGCTTCAAATTGAAAATTCTTCTTTAATTGATTCATATATTGATTCAACTCCATTTTCGGAAGAATTCTATAGAATTGAAAACAAGAAAACGATTAATTTAAAATTTAACAATCAATTGAGATATACTTATATTAGTCAGAGCAATTAAGATGAAACAGCTACTTCATAATTTTGAATCCGGTGAAACTTTCATTCAAGAAGTTCCAATGCCCACTGTAAAAAATGGTCATTTATTAATTAAAACTTCATATAGTTTAATCTCTTTAGGTACAGAGAAAATGTTAGTTGAATTTGGGCAAGCAAATCTTATAAATAAGGTTCGTCAACAGCCTGATAAAGTTAAAACAGTAATTGATAAACTACAGACTGATGGAGTTATACCGACTCTTAAAGCTGTTAAAAATAAATTAAGTACTCCAATACCATTAGGTTATTGTAATGTTGGAGAAGTTATATCTGTTGGCGCTGGTGTTAGCGGTTTTAAAGAGGGGGACGTTGTAATATCGAATGGGAACCATGCAGAAATTGTTTGTGTTCCAAAAAATCTTTGTTCAAAAGTTCCAAAAAATGTTTCAAAAAAAGAAGCTGCTTTTACGGTACTTTCATCCATTGCTCTTCAGGGTATTAGGCTTGCAGATCCTAAAATAGGAGATAATGTCGCTGTTTTTGGTCTAGGGTTAATTGGTCAAATCACTGTACAATTATTAAAAGCTAATGGTTGCAATGTAATAGGAATTGATATTGATAATAATAAGCTTGAAGCATCTAAGAGATGGAATATTGATACTGTTAACTCTTCAGAAACACAAATAGTAGATTATATTAATTCAAAAACGGATGGACACGGCGTAGACAGTGTATTAATAACAGCAGCATCTAAAAGTGATGATATAATTTCAAGTGCAGCAAATATTTGTAGGAAAAATGGTTCTGTAATTGTTGTGGGATTTGTTGGAATGAATCTAAGAAGAGATGAATTTTATGAAAAAGAGATAAAACTTCAAGTTTCTTGTTCTTATGGTCCTGGAAGATATGATGCAAGTTATGAGGATAATGGTATTGACTATCCATTTCATTATGTACGATGGACTGAACAGAGAAATTTTGAAGCTATACTTCAACTTCTATCTGATAAAAATCTTTTACTTGAACCTTTAATTTCAGAAATAATTGATTTAGATAAAGCCTCTAAAATCTATGATAACATTTCAAATAATCAATCTTTAGCAACCTTAATCCGATACACAAATGAAGATATTGATTCTAATAAAATAATTCAGGTTAATGAATTAAATGAAAAAAATGATGATATAAAAATAGGAATTATTGGAGCAGGCAATTATACTAAATCAGTTATTCTACCAAACTTAAAATTAGCTAAAGCAAATATTGATTATATTTCTTGTAGAAGCGGAGTGAATTCAACACTGCTTGCTAAATCATTTAAAATTAATAAAGCTACTACAGATTATAATGAGATTTTAAACGATAAAACTATTAATCTTGTTATTGTAAGTACTAGGCATGATTCTCACTCCAGATTATTAGTTGATATTTTAAAATCTGGTAAGCATGTATTCGTAGAAAAGCCATTAGCAATCAGTGATCTTCAACTAAATGAAATAATCAATACAAAAAAAGAATTCAATAAAATTATAAATGTTGGATATAATAGAAGATTCTCTCCTCACGCATTAAAGATTAAAAAAGTTTTATCAATGCATGGAACGCCAGTTAATATTGTAGCAACAATGAATGCAGGTTATATTGAACCACAAGACTGGGTGCATGATATGGAGCTAGGAGGAGGAAGAATTATTGGAGAGGCTTGCCATTATTTTGATTTGCTTATTTATTTAACTGGATCAAAAATTAAATCAGTTTGCTGTAATTTCTTGGATATCGATAATTCAAAAGACAATGCATCAATATTAATCAAGTTTCAAAATGGATCTAATGGAGTAATAAATTATTTTGCAAATGGTCCGAAGAGTTATTCAAAGGAGAATATAAAGGTTTTCACTCAGCAAAAAGTTTTAACTATAGATAATTTCAATAAAACTACAGGATATGGCTTTGGTTTCGGAAAATTTCCAACGCTAAGAACATCGCAGGACAAAGGCCAAAAAAATCAATTTTTACAATTGATATCTCAAACTAGGGCAGGGGAAGCATTAATTCCTTTTGATGAAATCATTAATTCTGCTGATGCTGCTATAAAATGTATCGATAGTTTTAATCAAAAAAAGTGGATAGATATTCGCACATAATGTAAATAATATGGAAAAATCTATATTATTTATTTCACCATTTCATCCAGATAACTCCTTAAGTCCAAGACATAGAGCGGTACATAATCATGTCGAATATTTTAAAAGTAAAGGATATTCAATTTCGTTTATTCACCTATCAAATGAAAAGATTAAAATAAAAGATGACATTGAATTCATTAGATTGCAATTACCTGGCATTATTGAGGTATTTAAAAATATTTTTTTCAAAGCTTTAATAAAAAAAGATTTTTCCTTACAAACTTGTTTATTTTATTCTAACAATATTCATTCTTTTTTAAAAAATAAGAAAATTGAGAACAATTATAATTTAGTTTTTTTTGAATCTATAAGAACTGCACCATACCATAGGATTTTTAAGTCTAAATTTAAAATCATAGATCTTGGTGATTTAATTTCAAGAAGATACATGCTTCTCTTTAAGAGTAAAATTGCAGTAGGCAATATTTTTGGTCAATTTGATTTTAAATCTAAATTAATCAGGTTTTTTTTAGAAAGCTTTATAGTTCAAAAAATGATCCTTTTAGTAGAATCAAAATTAGTACAAATGGCTGAAAAAAATGCAGTTACTCAATTTGACTCAATTATTTTAGTTTCAGATTATGAAAAAAAAATGCTTCAAAAATATAATCCAAGAGCTACTATTCATCATATACCCAACATAGATTTCAACTCAGAAACAAGCATTCCCAGTTTTAAAAGAAATAAAGTCATATCGTATTTTGGAATTTTAAATAATCCTCACAATGAACATTCTATTTTATACTTTCTCAATAACATTTATAAACAATTGATTGAAGTGAATAATAATGTTCACTTTAATATTTATGGTAAAAGCCCTTCTGATAAAATAAAAAATGCCGCAAGCAAGTTTCAAAATATTTCAATTAAAGGATATGTCGATGACTTAGAGAATTCTATTAAAGATTCAAACTTGCTAGTAGTGCCTATCGTTGCAGGAAGTGGAGTAAAAACTAAGGTCCTTGATGCCATGAGATGGGGCGTGCCTATAGTAAGTTCAGAAGAGGGAGTTTCAGGTTTGTTAAATATAGAAGAATCAGGAATTTTAGTTTCAAAGAGTGATAATGATTTTGTTGACAAAATTAATAGTATTTTAAATGATGAAATATTTAGCAATCTGTGTTCAGAAAAATCTTTAATCCATTATGATAAATATTATTCAAAAAAATCAATTTATAAAAAATATGACTTTATTATTATTCGATAATGATTAGTAGTAATATTGTATATATATTCCCAAATGAAAAATTCTAGAAAAAATAAATTCTTTTATTATTTTTTAAAATATTGGCAATGATATGAAAAAGAATATTTTAATTACTGGAGTTGCTGGATTTATTGGTAGCAATTTAGCTGAAATGCTTCTGAAAAATAATTTCAATGTGGTTGGTATTGATAATTTATCATACGGCGTATTAGAGCAAGTACCAAAAGGGGTAGATTTTCATAAAAAAGACATAAGAGATAAAGATATACACAAATTGTTCAATGATATTGATTGTGTTTTTCATCTTGCAGCAAAAAACTCCATTATAGATTGTGAAGAAAATCCATCTGAGACTGAAGATATAAATGTTAATGGAACAAAAAATATATTTGAGGCGTCAATAAGAAAAAATATTAGAAAAGTAATTTATGCCGAATCTTCAGCGGTTTATGAAGGTACACAGAAGTTTCCAAGCAGTGAGACTGATGCTAATCCGCAAAGTGTTTATGCAAAGTCTAAAATAGCTACTAATTTTATTGCTAGAGATTTTTTAAAATCACACGGATTAATTAGTACAGGACTAAGATATTTTAATGTCTATGGTCCAAAGCAAGATTATCGCAGGACAATTCCACCTGTTTTCAGTGCATTCATTATTAAATTACTCCAAAAAAAATCACCAACTATTTATGGAGACGGATCTAAAAAAAGAGATTTTGTATATGTGGATGATGTTAATAATTTTCATTTAATGTGCATTAATAATGATAAAACCAATAATAAAGTATTTAATATTGGTTCCGGAAAAAATTATTCTATTAAAGATGTATATGAAGAGATAAGCTTAATTCTTGATTCTGATATTTCTCCGCTATTTGAAGATAACTTTGACTTTGAGGCGCAAGAAAATTTGGCAAATATAAATGAAGCAAAAAAAATTGGTTGGAATCCAAAAACTAATTTATCTGAAGGTTTAAAAAAGTCTATAGATTATATTAAAGAAAATGTAATTTGATAGTATGATTGTTTCAAGAACACCGTTTAGAATTACATTGGGAGGAGGAGGTACTGACCTTCCTAGTTATTATGAAAATCATGGTGGATTTATCTTCAGTTTTACACTTTCAAAATATATGTATGTATGTCTCAATCGCCCTTCAGTTGATGAACTAATTCGATTAAAGTACAGTAAATCAGAATCTGTTGAATCAGTAAATGATTTGAAGCATGAGATTGCTAGGGCTTGTTTAGATAGAGTGGGAATTTCTTCAAAAATTGAAATTGCATCACTATCAGATATTCCTGCTGGTTCTGGTTTGGGTAGTTCTAGCACTTATACTGTTGGTTTATTAAACGCCTTATATTCTTTAAGAGGTGATTACAAAAGTTTAGAATTTTTAGCTAATGAAGCTTGTATAATTGAAATGGATATTTTAAAAAAACCAATGGGCAAGCAGGACCAATATTTAGCTGCAATTGGTGGATTTGTTAGACTTGACATTGATAAAAAAGGAAATGTAACTACGAATAAAATTTTTGTAGAAAAATCTATTCAAAATGAACTTAATAGAAATTTGTTAATATTTTTTACTGGCCAACAAAGAAAAAATAATAAGATCTTAAATGAACAAGATAAATCAACAAGAAAGAGTGATAAAGAAGTCCTTGAATCATTACATTATATCAAAGAATCAGGTTATCAAATTTTAGATATTGTACAATCTGGAAAGATTGATGATTTAGGATTAATGTTTAGAGATCACTGGGAAATGAAAAAAAAGTTGTCTTCTGGTGTAACAAACGATAAAATTAATTCTATTTATAAAACAGCATTAGATAATGGTGCCCTAGGAGGAAAAATATCAGGTGCAGGAGGTGGAGGATTTTTTACATTTTACTGTAACAAAAATCATGATGTATTGAGAAGTGCAATGGCATCAAAAGGATTAAGAGAATTAGATTATTCCTTTGATTTTGATGGTTCAAAAATTATTTCAAATCACAGATGAAAAAAATAATTATACTTGGTTCATCTGGAGAGTTGGGGAGTTATTTATCTTTAAAATTATCAAAATCATACGATATTATTGCTGTTAATAGAAATGAAACCAAGAATTATATAGATTTTTCAGATAGAAAATCTATTCAACATTTTTTAAAACAATCTAAAAATATATTTGGATTAATTAATTGTTACGGAATACAAAAACCAATTGACAATTTTTCTGAATTAGATTTTGAGGAATGGGAGAAAAATATTCATATTAATTTTATAAACTATGCATTTTTTTTACACAATCTTATAAACAAAAATAAATCATCTTTAAAAAAAGTCATTAGTTTTTCAGGAGGGGGAGCAACCTTCCCAAGAGAAAAATTCTCAGCATATGCCATATCAAAAATTTCTCTCTATAAATTAAATGAAATACTAGCTCTTGAATTTGAAGATCAAATTGATTTCAATATTATTGCACCAGGTGTTATTAAGTCAAAAATGATTCAAGAAATAGCTGATTATGGAGAAACCTTAGGCGAAGAATATAAAGATGCGCTTAATACATTAAACAATGGTGGACAAAGTAAATCTAAGGTATTAGATATTTGTTCTTTGCTCTTATCAGATAAAAGTGATGGATTAACAGGCAGACTAATCGCAGCACAGTGGGACGATATTAGTTCAAAAAATATTCATCATATCATTGATAATAAGAACTTATTTACATTAAAAAGAATTGATAATAAATATTTTAATGAAAAAAAATAAATTATGAATGTCGCTATTATTGGTTGTGGTTTAATTGGAAGAAAAAGAGCTTTGAGTATGCCATCAACGGTTAATATTCATACTGTATGTGACACTGATGTGAATCAAGGTGAAAAACTGGCAAAGGAAGTAAATGCAGATTTTACAATTGATTATAATAATATTATCAGTTGCGACAAAATTGATGTTGTCATTATTTCTACACCAAACTATTTGATTAAAGAAATTGCTACAAAAGCATTAAATAGTAAAAAACATGTTTTGTCCGAAAAGCCTTTAGGAAAAAATGCTGCGGAAAGTAAGCAAATGACAGATTGTGCAATGAAAAATAATAAAATTCTGTATACAGGATTTAATCATCGATTTCATCCTGCAATATTAAAAGCAAAAGAATTAGTTAGTGCTAAAGAAATAGGGGACATCTTACATATTCATGGGCATTATGGCCATGGAGGTAGAAAAGGTATGGAAAACGAATGGAGAATGAATCCAGATCTAAGTGGCGGAGGTGAACTATTAGATCAAGGAGTGCACTTGATTGATTTAGCTCTCTTTTTTAAAGGCATACCAAAAAGTGTTTTTGGTAGTGTAGGTAAGTTAGCTTGGGATTCTGAAGTTGAAGATTCAGCCTCGTTTATTTTACAATATGATAATAATATTAATTGTCTTTTCTCAGTAGGTTGGATGTATTGGAAGAATAAATTCGAATTTACTATGTATGGTTCAAACGGCTTCATAAGCATAAATGGATTGGGAGGTTCTTACGGTGAGGAAAAATTAGTATTAGGTCATAGAAATTTTGAAGGCGGTAAACCCAAAATTGAAAATTTTTCTTTTTCAGAAGGAAAATCTACTTTGAATGACGATTCATGGAGAAAAGAGTGGAAATTTTTTACAGAATTAATTCAAAATGAAAAGAGTTCTGATAACGGCTATCAAGCCAATTTAATTGTTGATGCTATATATTCTTCAAATGAAAAAAACCAACCAGTAAATGTATAATAAAAAAGCAATTTTTTTTGACAGAGATGGAGTTATAAATAAGTTAGTTACTAGAGATGGTGGCTTATATTCTCCTAGATCATTAAAAGATTTTATTTTTTATGATGATATAAAGCCATGTATAGATAATTTAATTGAAAATAAATTTTTGATTTTTATTATTTCAAATCAACCGGATATATCCAGAGGAAAAATGACTATAAGAGAGTTAGATGAGATTGATTTAGAGATAAATAAAAAATTACATATCGACGAGATATATTATTCTTTCGATAGTGAATTCTCAATAAATGGCACAAAGAAACCTTCTCCAAAAATGTTATTTGAAGCAAAAGAAAAATGGAAAATTGATTTTTCTAAAAGCTTTTTTGTAGGTGATTCTATTGCAGATAGAGATTGTGCAAAAAATGCTAATCTTTCATTTATTTTAGTTTCAAGAAGTCATAATAAAGAGTTAAGCTACCCAGTTAAAATTAATACCTTGAATGATTTGGCAAGTATAATTGAGAATGGCATATGATTGAAAAAAATAACATAACAAATAAATTTATATACTATGGATTAAAAAGATTTTTTGATTTAGCATTTGCAATTTTATTAGTTTTTCTTTTATCTCCAATGATGATACTCCTTATTTTTTTAGTTATAATTTTTGATGGTTTTCCAGTTTTTTATGCATGGAAAGTTCATGGAATTCAAGGAAAAGAATTTATTGGGTACAAATTTAGAACAATGCACAGATTCGCTGATAAAGAAAAAGAAAAATTAGAAGAATTGAATGAAATGAGTGGCCCCGTTTTTAAAATTACAAAAGATCCTAGAATAACTAAACTTGGTTTCATATTAAGAAAATTTAGCTTGGACGAATTACCACAAATTTATTCTGTTATTAAGGGTGATATGAGCTTTATTGGACCAAGACCTGCAGGTTTTAATGAATTTCCTAATTATGAGGATTGGCATTATAGAAAATTAAGCGTGAAACCTGGCATTTCTTGTCTTTGGCAAGTTAGTGGAAGAAATAATATAGACAATTTTGATGATTGGGTAAAATTAGATTTAGAATATATAGATAATTGGTCTTTGTGGCTTGATATAAAGATTTTTTTTAAAACAATTATTGTTGTATTAAAGGGATCTGGAAAATAACGATAATGATTATCTAATTTAATATTACATCATTTATAAAATATTAGTATAATGAATAGTAGCATAATGAGTTTTTCAGCAAAATATTTAGAAGAATGTATTACAATCTGCAAACAGATTGATCCTGATAAAATAGAAAAAATGGCAGAACTAATTAATGCTGTACGTCAAGATAAAGGTAGAATATTTTTTTTAGGAGTCGGAGGTGGAGCTGGACATGCTGGACATGCTGTTAATGATTTTCGCAAAATATGTTCCATTGAAAGTTATGCACCCACTGATAATGTATCGGAATTAACTGCACGAGTTAATGACGATGGCTGGGATACATCATATGTGAATTGGTTAAAAGGTTCTCATTTAAATAGTAAAGATATGCTATTTGTTTTTTCTGTAGGTGGTGGAAATCTAGAAAAAAATATAAGTGTTAACATCTTAAAATCACTACAATTTGGGCAAGAAGTTGGTTCAAAGATATGTGGTGTTGTAGGTAGAGATGGTGGATATACAGCCCAAGTAGCTGATGAGTGTATTGTTGTCCCAACTGTCAATGAAGAAAATATTACTCCACACACAGAGGCTTTTCAGGCAGTTGTTTGGCATTTACTTGTTGCACATCCACTATTATTAGCAAATGAAATGAAATGGGAGTCAGTTAAATGAGTAAATTGAGAGTTAAAATTTATGCAGATGGAGCAGATCTTGAAGCAATGAAAAGAATGGATTCAGAAAATTTTGTTTCAGGATTTACAACAAATCCAACTTTAATGGCTAGAAATGGTATTAAAGATTATCTGAGTTTTGCAAAACAAGTTTTAAATGAAATTTCAAATAAATCTATATCGTTTGAAGTATTTTCTGATGATTTAGATGATATGTATCGTCAGGCTTTGATTTTAAGAGATTTAGGAGAAAATGTTTGGGTTAAAATTCCTGTCACAAACACAGAATCAATTTATACTTATGATTTAATCCACAAGCTTAGTCATGAAGGTGTCAAAATCAACGCAACAGCATTATTTACAAAAAATCATATAGATAATGTCTATGATGCTTTAAATAAAGATATTGAATCAATAATTTCAATCTTTGCTGGTAGAATCGCCAATGCAGGAATTGATCCGGAAATAACTATGAAATATGCTTCAGATTTGACAACTGATCATTCAAAGGTCGAAACTTTATGGGCTAGTTCTCGTGAAGTCTTCAATGTAATGCAAGCTGAAAGGTGTAATACAGATATTATTACTTTACCTTTTAAATTAATTGATGCTTACAAAAAAGAAGTGGGAAAAGATTTGGACGAATTTTCTCTTGAGACAGTTAAAATGTTCTATAAAGATGCCAAGTCATCGGGCTACTCTTTATAAAGAATTAATATTTTCTTCAATATATTTTGATATAATATGTCCTACAAGAATATGCATTTCTTGAATTCTTGCTACATTACTATTAGGCACTTTAAGTGTAATACAATCTATTTCATTGATTTTTCCACCATCTGCACCTGTCATTGCCACTACGGTTAATCCATTTAATTTTGCATAATTGATGGCATTTAGAATGTTTTGACTATTACCTGATGTTGAAATTGCAATTAACAAATCGCCTTTTTTACCTATAGCTTCAATTTGTCTTGAAAAAATATGTTCAAATCCAAAGTCATTAGCAATTGCAGTTATATTAGATATGTTGGATGATAAAGATATAGAGGAAATAGCTTTTCTATTTTTTTCAAATTTTCCAACTAGTTCAGAGGATATATGAATACTATCGCTTGCACTACCACCATTTCCACATAATAAAATAGTGTTGCCATTTTGGATTGTTTTTAAAGATAAAGAGCAAATTTCTTCTATTAAATCACTTAAATCTAGTAAATTATTTGATGTAAGAATATGATCATTTATAATATCTTTAATATCTATATTCATCTTTCTTAAATGGACCTTCAACATTCACACCAATATAATCTGCTTGGTCTTCTGTTAAGATTGTCAAGTCCGCATCTAAATGCTCTAGGTGTAATCTTGCAACTTCTTCGTCTAATTCTTTAGGCAGATTGTATAATCCAACTTCAGGTTTTTCTTTAGCTAAAAATAGCTGAGCTAATACTTGATTTGCAAATGATGTAGACATAACAAAGCTTGCATGTCCTGTAGCACATCCCAAGTTAACTAATCTACCTTCTGCTAGAAGGAATATCTCTTTTCCATCAGGAAAAGTATATCTATCATATTGAGGTTTGATTTGTTCTCTTGTAGCATCTGAATCATTCAAAGCATCTACTTGAATTTCATTATCAAAGTGACCAATATTGCAAACAATAGCTTGATCCCTCATTTTTCTCATATGTTCTAGAGTAATTATATCTTTATTACCTGTGGTAGTAACAAATAAATGTCCTTTATCTAAAACACTTTCAAGCGTTCTAACTTCAAAACCTTCCATTGCAGCTTGTAATGCACATATAGGATCAATTTCAGTAACAATTACTTTGCAACCATATGACTTCATTGATTGAGCACATCCTTTTCCTACATCTCCATAACCGCATACTACAACTGTCTTACCAGCTAGCATAACTTCAGTAGAACGTTTTATACC
>CEPA01173326.1_pt1 | contig 27092 bp, 34 predicted proteins | sample 356241 | NCBI WGS metagenome assembly CEPA01 (sample SAMEA2620542, study PRJEB7988) | marine metagenome | biome: marine biome (ENVO:00000447); feature: surface water layer (ENVO:00002042); material: "saline water (ENVO:00002010), including plankton (ENVO:xxxxxxxx)" | depth 5 m
GATAGAACTAGAGTTGCAAGAGAAAGAATAGACGCTCAAGAAGAAATGGCAGCGTCAAGAATTGCTGTTGAACTAGCAAAACTTAATAAAGAAAAAGTTCAAGAATCAATTGACTTCGATAGATTAAAAAATCTATCCTAAATTAGGAGGCAACAATGGCTGAAAAAAAGAAAACTAAAGCTAAAACTAAAACTAAAACTGCTACTAAAGTTAAAAAAGTAGCAAAAAAAGACCCACTTGCAAGAACAGGTCTTGTTAGAGCTGTTAGATAAAATAAAACCTAACAATGGCTAGAAAAAAAGAAAACCCTATTAGAAGAACCACAGGTAAAGGTGGAAATTATCGTTCTACTAAATCTGGTGCTGGTATGACAAAAAAAGGTGTTGCCGCTTATCGTAGAAAAAATCCTGGATCTAAATTAAAAACAGCCGTTACTGGTAAAGTTAAAAAAGGAAGTGCTGCTGCAAAAAGAAGAAAGTCTTATTGTGCTAGATCTTTAGGACAATTAAAAAGAAGCAGTGCCGCAACCAGAAATGACCCTAACTCAAGAATTAGGCAAGCAAGAAGAAGGTGGAAATGTTAAATGGTTAACTCAACAAAAAATAAAAAAACTGTTAAAAAAATTGTTAAAGGTTTGAGAAAAGCAAGCAAAACACACGCTAAACAAGCAAAGTCATTGTCAGCTCTTAAATTAAAAAAAGGTGGCGCAGTTAAGAAAAAAAGTAAATCTCGTGTTAATGAGGCTGGTAACTATACAAAACCAACCATGAGAAAAAATTTATTTAATAAAATTAAAGCTGGCAGCGCAGGTGGAAGGCCAGGTCAATGGTCTGCTAGAAAAGCACAAATGCTAGCAAAACAATACAAAGCAAAAGGTGGCGGTTATAAATAATGGCGCTTAAAAAAACACAAAAATCTTTAAAAAGATGGGGTAAACAAAAATGGAGAACTCCTAGTGGTAAAAAATCATCTGCAACTGGTGAAGTATACGCCCCTGCTGCTACAATTAAAAAATTAAAATCTACATCAAAAGGTAGAGCAAAACTTGCTAGAGCTAACAAGAAAAAAAGAGCAGCAACAGCAAAAGGCAAACAACATGCTAGACATGGTTTACATAAAGGTAAAAAAAGGTAAAGATAAGTATTATGGCTACAAGAAAAAAAAGTTCTGGGAAAAGACCGGGTTTATATGCTAACATTCATGCGAAAAGAAGAAGAGGCGAACGCATGAGAAAAAAAGGAGCAAAAGGTGCTCCTACTGAGGCAAATTTTAGAAGAGCTGCACAAACAGCCAAAAGACGAACAACTAAAAAAAGGAGATAGATATGTTCAAAAGAACTAAAGGCGGCATGCGAATGAAAGGTGGCGGACCCGTTAAAAAAGCAAAAGGTTACATGAGAGGCGGTAAAGTTGCTAAAGGCTATAAAAAAGGTGGTAAAGTTTCTAAAGGTAGAAAAAAAGGCGGTAAAAAAAAGAAAAAATAAAATAAGATAAGGAGGAGAGATGTCTTATTTAATATCGAATGTGCCCTACTTTAAAGTATGGGTAAGAAAAGAATTTACTGCGGGTCATCAAAAGTACCATGGTGAATTTTTACATGCTTTAGCATTTGCAGTTAATTGCATTCCTGACAGATCATTATCATTTCAAGTTGTTTTTACTGGATGTGAAGCTGAAGGCGACGAGCCTAATGTTCATGGCGGTGCTATGTGGGCTAGAATGCCTATACAAGCTTTAATGGCAGATATACCCGTAGATGAATGGCCAGAAAGAATGGAAAATCATTTGTGTCAGCCTTGGGATTGTATGTCTCATCATCATTCAGTAATAGTTATGGACAGAACATCATCATCACCGTGGTATGCTAAAATAGATGGTGAGTTTTATTTGGCTAAGTATATTTTTACAGTTGATTATACAGAGCATGAGATAGCTGATAGTCCAGACCAACACAAACAAAGTCATTTACTGTATCTTGTTGAGGGTAAATGGAAAGGAAATTTAGTAGCTCTACCTAATAATAGAGTAAGGGTTACAAATCCAGCATTATGGGCAACAGGAGAGGGCGCTCCTGATTTTACACCAAGTCAAGAGTTACACAGCAGTGAAGAACATGAAAGTTACACTGATCCTGATATAACTTTTAACAATCTTTACAGTGACAAGGAAAAAAAATAATGGATGGGGTTGAATTAATACAAAAAATATTACATATTATTCGTGAACAAAAGGACACTGTTCACGAAAAAGTAACTTCAGGGAACTGCAAGGATTGGGAAGCATATCGGTCAAGCATAGGTCAATTACAGAGTCTGGCTTATGTGGAGCAAGAGATAATTGCTCTGGTGTCACAAAAGGAGAGTGACGATGGCTAAAACAAAGCTGTATGTACCTGATAGGTATGTTGATAATAAAGTGGATAAAAAAGTAAAAAAGGAAGAAAATCCTGATTTACAAGTATCTGATGCTTACACCGAAGAAAATAAAAGAGTTCTTGATCCAAGTCTCTTAAAAAAATCTGCAAAAGAAAGAATACCACAACCCACAGGTTATCGTGTGGTTGTTATGCCTTTTCAAGGTTTTGCTAAATCTAAAGGTGGCATTGTTATACCTGACGAGACACGAGAAAGAGAATCTTTAGCTACAGTTGTAGCTTACGTTGTTACTTTAGGCCCTGACGCTTACAAAGATAAAGATAAATTTCCTAACGGTCCTTACTGCAAAGAAGGCGAATGGGTAATTATTAGTAAGTACGCTGGAACAAGAATTAAACTTGCTGACGGCGAAATTAGGATTTTAAATGACGATGAGATTCTCGGAACTATCTTGGAACCAACTGATGTTTATACAATATAGGAGTGTCTAATGAATGAAGAAACTGAAGAAAAAATAGTAGAAGTTGAAGAAGCAGTAACTATTGACGAAAGCCAACCAGCTATTGTTGATGTAACTAGCAATGAAACTGAAACTGATAGTGAGTCTGTATCTCAAGGATTAAGTGAAGAAGAGCTTGATAAAAGAAGAGATAAAACTCAAAAAAGAATTAACAAACTTGTTGCACAAAGAAAAGAGTCCGAAGAAAGAGAAGCTGCTGCTTTACAATTTGCTCAACAACAAAAAGCAGAAGCTGACGCTTTAAGAGGTCAACTTACTAATCTAAACACAGGTTATAGTGCAGAAGCATCTAGCCGTATTGATTCTCAAGAAATTCAAGCTAAAGCTGCTTTTAAAGAAGCGTATGAAGCTGGCGAAGTTGATAAAATGGCTGATGCTCAACAAGTTATGGCTAAAATTGCTATTGAAAAAGAAAGATTAAGACTTTTTAAAAGTAATCAAGAAAAACAACAACAAGCGCAAGAAGCTCAACAAAATTATCAACAGCAACCTGGCGCTCAACAACAACCACAACAACAAGAATATGCTCCTCCACCTCAACCAGATGCGAAAGCAGTTGATTGGGCTGAAAGAGAAGAGAATAGTTGGTTTGGACAAGACCGTGCTATGACAGCTACGGCTTTTACAATTCATCAACAACTTGTTGAGGAAGAAGGTTTTGATCCAAATTCTGATGACTATTATTCAGAAATTGATAAAAGAATTAGAACTGAATTTCCACATAAATTTGAGGGTAAAAATGCCCGTACTCAAACAGTTGCTCCTGTATCTCAAGGAAAGACTAGCCAAAAGAGTAAAAAAAGTGTTAAATTAACCCCAGCACAAATTTCTGTAGCTAAAAGACTTGGTGTACCGCTTGATGCATATGCCAAAGAAGTTGCAAAAATTGATGCAAGAAATAATTCATAGAGGTATATGATGTCAGAAGAAAATAACGAATACGAATTTATAGATGCAGAAACTTCTAAAGCTCCTGCAACCGATAGAAGCGCTCGGTCAACTGAAACACGAACCTCTAGTCAACGCCCCGTGCAATGGCGACCACCCAATAAATTGCACGCCCCAACCCCACCGTCTGGTTATGTCCATAGATGGATTAGAGCTGAAGTATTAGGTTATGATGATAAGAACAATGTTCATTCAAGAATGACCGAAGGCTATGAGCTCGTTCGTGCAGATGAGTATGAGGGTAGCGTCTTTCCAGCTGTCGAGGATGGTAAATATACCGGAGTCATTGGAGTAGGCGGTTTACTTCTGGCAAGAATACCAGAAGAATTTGTCGAACAGCGCAAACAATATTACGCACAGCGTGCTCAAGAGCAAATGCAGGCGGTTGATAACGATTGGATGCGTGACAATAATTCAGCGATGCCTAAATTTCAGGCAGAGCGAAGTTCAAAAGTAACCTTTGGTACTAAATAAAAAATAGTATCAAACATCTAATAGGAGTAGCTAATGGCTAATAAAGATGCTCCATTTGGGTTAAGACCTGCTGCCTTACTTGGCGGTGGTGCTTACACTGGCGGTCAAAGAGAATACGAAGTATCTAATGGTGATACAACAAGTATTTATCAAGGTGATATTGTTAAAGGTTTAACAACCGGATTTATCAAAAGAATGGCTGCTGGAGATGGTGGACTTGTAGTGGGCGTATTTAATGGGTGCCAATTTACAGATTCATCAACTGGAAAACCTAGATGGTCAAACCATTGGACAGGCGATAGTGCAGTTACTAGCGAAGTTAGAGCTTATGTAGTGGACGATCCTAATATTATTTGTGAAGTGCAAGCAGATGCTGCATTCACTATAGCTGGCGTTTTTGCTAACTATGATATTGTGGATAATTCAGGTACAGGAAGCGCTAATAGCGGTATCTCATATGCAGAACTAGATGTAGGAACAGCAGCAACAACTGCTTCTCTTCCTCTGAAAGCTCTTGCAGTATCAACTGATCCAGACAATGATGATACTTCTACGGCAAATACAAATGTCGTAGTTATGATCAACAACCATTTCGCTTCTGCTGGTACAACTGGCTTAAATTAGGGAGATAAACAATGGCTATATCAAGAGCACAACTTGCTAAAGAACTAGAGCCTGGTCTAAACGCTCTCTTTGGCTTAGAGTACAGCAAATACGGAGACGAAGCTGCTGAAATCTTTGAAACTGAAACATCAGATAGAGCTTTCGAAGAAGAAGTAATGCTTTCCGGATTTGGAGCGGCCCCAACAAAATCAGAAGGTGCTGGAGTTGAATACGACTCAGCGACTGAAGTTTATACAGCTCGTTATACACACGAAACTGTAGCAATGGCATTTGCCTTAACTGAAGAAGCTGTCGAAGACAACCTCTACGACCGTCTGTCAAATCGCTATACTCGTGCATTAGCACGATCAATGGCACATAGTAAGCAAGTGAAAGCTGCGTCAGTGTTAAATAACGCATTCAACGCAAACTTTCCAGGTGGTGATGGCAAAGAAATGATTGCCACTGACCATCCGCTTTCTGTTGGGGGGACCTTTGCAAATGAACCAACCACAGCAACCGATCTGAACGAAACTGCTTTAGAAAACGGTCTTATTACAATCAGTCAATTTACTGATGAAAGAGGCTTAATCGTAGCACTTCGTGGCACGAAACTTATCGTTCCTGCGGAATTACAATTCGTAGCTGAAAGATTATTAAAATCTGAAGGCCGAGTTGGAACCGCTGATAACGATTTAAATGCTATCAATTCAACCGGTTCTATTCCACAGGGTTATACTGTTAATCATTATTTAACAGACCCTGACGCATTTTTCTTAATGACCGATGCACCAAACGGGTTAAAACACTTTACTCGTGCACCATTAAGAACTGCAATGGAAGGTGAGTTCAATACAGGTAATATGAGATTTAAAGCTCGTGAGCGTTACAGCTACGGGTGGTCAGATCCTCGTGGAATCTATGGTTCACCAGGTGCTTAATTAATTAAGTATCAATTCTTTAAGGGGTTAGCTTTTGTTAACCCCTTTTTTTATTTGCATTATCTATTTTTCTTATGTAACTTATAAGAATCCCTAGACGATCAATTAAGATCGACTTTAACGACTAAGGAGAAAATAATGGGTACAACAACTTTTTCCGGACCTATAAAGGCCGGCACAATTAAAGATACTACAGGAACAACAGTTGGCAGTGACGTTGCTAATGTTGGATCTGTTGTAATGGCACAATCAGCAGTTATAGATATTATTGGAGCTTCTGCATTAGATCAGTCTGTTGCAGTAGTACCTGCTAACTCACAAGTAGTAGATGTAATATTAAATGTAACAACTGTTAATAATGATGGTGGTACTGCTACTGTTGCTCTTGGAACAGCTTCTGATCCTGATGCTTTTTTACCTGCAACTAATGTTAAAGCTCTTGGAACAACACACGGTACTTTAGATACTGAAGCTACTGACGTTGGTACAACTGATTTAAGAATTTTTGCAGATTTTACAGCCGGCACTGGTAACGGTTCAACAGGTGCTGCAACTGTAACAGTGCTTTATATACAAAATAATAACCTATCTTAGGAGGTATAAATGGCAGGGCCATATTTAACTCATCAACAAGGTTCTAATGCGACTACAGTGGTTGTTGCTGGTGATACTAATAATGTAAACACCGCAGTAAAAGGCACAAATCAAGTTGTTTATTTTAGAGGTATATATTTAGAAGCTAATTCTGCAGATGGTACAGTTCAAATCCAATCAAAAAATTCTTCTGGAACTTTTACCTCTGAAGCTACTTTTAAAGTAAATAGTGGACAAAGTGATAGTTTTTATGCTGATTCAGGTATTAGATTAAAAAGAGGCATGAGGGTAGTATCAGATTCTGGTATTACAAATTGTGTCATAACTTACACGGCTTAAAAGATGGCTGATGAATATAGTTTTCTTAATAATCTAGCATTTCTTCCAATCACTAATCCTGACGGAACTGTTACTATTAATGGTGTTACTTATGCTGCTGATGGTAGTGGTATTATAGAAAATTACGGCATGGTAAGTGATGAACAACAAGCTTTAAATGCTGATGCACAAGCTTTAGCAGATACACTTTCTGGAGATAATACTTATTTAGAAAGTCTTGGTTATGTTTATGATCCAATAACAAAAAGTTATTTTCTTCCACCTGATGACTCATCCTCCGATGATAACCAATCATCTGGTAATAACCAATCCTCCGATGATAACCAATCCTCTGGTGATAACCAATCTTCTGGTGATAATCAATCCTCTGGTGATAACCAATCTTCTGGTGATAATCAATCCTCTAGTGATGACTCTTCTCTTGATCTCAATCTACCATCTTCAACTGCTCAAGAAATTGCTAATGCTTTAGTTGATAGAGGTCTAGGTAGCACTGCTGATTTTTTCTTACAAGGAAGTACAACTCTTGATGATATAATTGCAAGATATGGTGGTGATGAATCTTTTATGGATTTAGTTAATCGTTATGATCCAACAACAATGCCTGAATTTACAGGTAATATTACCTACAATCCATACAATCAAGATTTTGGTGCCGGAACTGGAAGAAATCAAGTTTATTATATAGATCCTACAACAGGTAAAGCTGCTATGGGTCTTGCATCAGACGTAAATGCTCTTTATCCAGGAATTGAAACATTTGCTGGAGTAGATGCATTTCGTGCTGCAAATCCCGACCCAACTTTATTTGATCCTATTGTTGATACAACTGTTGAAGAAGTAATTGAACAACCAACAGTAGACGCAGGTGTTGACTATGAACAACTTTACAATGATTTATTAGCTCAACAAAAACAACCTTCTAATCAAACAGGTTTTGGAGATATGAGTGGATTGTTTGGTCTTATAAACTCAATGTTTAGACAACCTAGCTATAATTATGGTGGTGGTATGGGTTATGGTAATCCTTTCTTTAGTGGTATGGGTTATGGTTATGGTATGAATCCTTATGCAGGTGGTATTGGTTCTTTCTACGGTAATATGGGCAGTGGTTTCTCGCCTTCAATGTATGGTTCACCTTTCTTTGGGGGTTATGGAGGATTTAACTATAATCAATTGCCTTACAATCCTTATTCAACACTTTATAATCAATATACTTCACCTGGTTTTACTGGTGATATGTATACAACAGATTATCAAAATTATTTAAATACACCGTTTGAAGGTCAAAAATATTCACAAGATTATCAAGATTATCTAAGTACAAATAATCCTACTATGTATGATAATATTTTTGGAACAATGTAATGCCAAAAGCTACGGTAGCGACGGTAGAACAAAAAATTGATTTACATGTTGATGCATGTAGTGAAAGATATGATGCAATAGATAAAAGACTTTATAGAATAGAGTTTATATTGATTGGTGCTTCAGCAAGTGTAATAGGCTTGCTATTAAAATTAGTGATGGTTTAAAAAGGAAATAGATGTGATAGGTCAATTAATTACTCAAGGAATCCCAGCTGCTGCTAGTTATATCGGTAATAAAGTTGGTTCTTTTTTTAATAATTCAGCTCCTAACTTTGCAGTATCAGGTATGACAACTCCATATCAAAGAGTTTCTCCTAATTATTCAATGTATTCAGGATATGGTAGTTTAACGTCACCTCGCACAATGCCATTTTTTATAGGTGGTTTTGGTAGTCCTGGTTATGATACATACGCGGGTAGACCCGGTGATGCTGCTGATATAGAGGTATTAAGGCGAGTATTAAACGAAAGACAATTTCAAGAACACATGTCAAACCTTCCAAAGTATAATCCTAATTCTAGATTTGACGTAGAGCAGTTTCAAAGATACATGTCAGACGTAAGAAACCAAGAACCTAGATTTGTAAGAAGACAAGATTATGATCAGCCTCAAATGACTGATATAGATATTTTTGGATCTTTATAATAATGACTATTTCAAGGGCTCAAATGAATAAACAAATACAAAACTCAACTAAAATAAAAAAATTTAATACGGGTGGATTAGTAAGTTATAATGGTAAAACTATAAAACCAGGGTCAAGATCTGGAAATATAGGTTGTGGTGCAATAGCTCCTGGTAAAAGAAAATTTACTAAAATAGGGTAATGAAATGGCAGTTAGTAATAGCAAAGATTTTGAGTTAGATGTTGCTGAATACGTTGAAGAAGCATTTGAAAGATGTGGTCTACAACTACGAACTGGCTATGATTTAAAAACAGCTCAAAGAAGTATAAATCTTATGTTAGCTGATTGGGCCAACAGAGGTCTAAATCAATGGACTGTAAAAGAAAAAGTTCAAACACTTACAAAAGGTCAAACAACTTATGATTTACCAGAGGGTGCAATTGATGTTTTAGGAGTTGCTAGTCGTAAGGTTGTAAATGGTAAAGATACAGACACAATTATACAATCAATTGGTCGTAAAGAGTATTTGCAAATACCTGATAAAACAGACGAAAGTACACCTAGTCAATATTTTGTAGATAAACAAATTTCTCCAAAAATAAAAATATGGCCAACATCAAACAATAATAACGATAAAATTGTTTATAATTATTTAGAAAGAATTGATGATGCTGATTACGGTTCAAACACTATGCAAGTACCTTTTAGATTTTATCCTTGTTTAACTAGCGGTCTTGCTTATTATTTGTCTATGAAAAGAGCTCCTGAAAGAACACAACTACTTAAAGCTGTTTATGAAGAAGAGTTTAAAAGAGCAGCAGAACAAGATGAAGTAAGAGAAAGCTATCAAATAAGACCTTCTATGCGTAGCTATAGGAGGCTTTCATGACTTATGCTACAGGTAAAAAAGCTTTTGGACAATGCGATAGATGTGGTCAAAGATATTATTTAAAAGAATTGCATAAAGAATGGAATGGTTTAAAGACATGTCCAAGCTGTTGGGAACCAAAACAACCTCAATTAGAGCTAAGAGTTAATGTTGTTGATCCAGAAGCTTTATACGAACCTAGACCAGATAAAGACATATCTGCGGGTGAAGGTGTAGTAAAAACAAGTAAAGTAAACGCTTTTACAGATAAAACATTTGATCCTATTGGTTTTGCATTTTCTGTATCGGCAATAGAGTCAAATGTTGGTACAGTTACGGTGGTAATAACATGACATTAGATGAATTAAAAACATTAGTACAAAATTATACACAAAACGATGAAACTGTTTTTGTAAGCACAATAAACGATTTTATTAAAAATGCTGAAGAAAGATTGTTAGAGTTAGTTCAAATTAATGTTTTTAGAAAAACTGCTAATGGTACAAGCACTGCTGGTAATAGATTTTTAAAAGGACCAGAAGATTATTTAGCTTCTTTTTCTTTAGCTGCAATAGATGCAAATGGTGATTATCATTATCTTGATAAAAAACATCCATCATTTATTCAAGCATATGATTATGACCCAACGCAAACAAATTTAAGGGGAAGACCAAAGTATTATGCAGATTTTGATGCTGGCAGTAATACAGAAAATGAAGACAATACATTTTTACTTTCACCTACTCCAGATGTTGATTACACAATGGAGTTAAATTATTTATATAGACCACCAAGTTTGACTGTTAATACATCTGGTACTTTTTTATCAGAAAATTCTAGAAATGCTCTTTTGTACGGAACATTAATTGAAGCATACATTTTTATGAAGGGAGAGCCTACCTTACAACAAGAATATGAAAAAAGGTTCGCAGAGGAAATATCAAGACAGAAAAATTTATTTGAAGGTAGAGATAGGCGTGATGAATATCGTTTTGATAGTTTAAGAATAGAGGTGACTTAATGTTTACAGAGGAAATTGGTACAAATACAGGTACTGTCAATGTAATAACAACTAATAATAAGGGGCTAGATAGTGATCATTGGGCTAATAGAGCAACTGATCATATTATCTCAGTTTCCCAAGATGCTCCGCCTGCAATACGAGATCAGGCAGAAGCATTTAAAGAAAATGTCCACAAAGTGTTGAGATATTATATGCAACAAGCTATATTGTCTGAACGTACGACTATTTGTGGTACATTGTCCCGAGAGGGACATGATGACCTCGCTGAAATTATAAGGAGAATGTAATATGGCCATAACTCAAGCAATGTGTACTAGCTTTAAAACTGAAATTTTACAAGGTGTGCACAATTTTACAAACGGATCAGGAGGTGGATCAGCTGGAACAGGTGCAACATTTAAACTTGCATTGTATACTTCCTCAGCTAATTTAGGTGCTGCAACCACTGCGTATGCAACAACTAATGAAACAACAGGAACAGGATACTCTGCTGGTGGTAATTCATTAACAAATGTAACACCAACCGCTTCAGGAACAACAGCTTTTACAGATTTTGCTGACACAACTTTTAGTACTTCTACGATTACAGCTAGAGGCGCTTTAATATATAACTCAACACAATCTAATAAAGCAGTAGCAGTTCTTGATTTTGGTTCTGATAAATCATCAAGTTCTGGAGATTTCACTATCCAATTTCCTACTGCCGACTCGAGTAACGCTATTATAAGAATAGCTTAAAGTTTAATGGCAATAGTTGTTAAAGATAGAGTAAAGGTTTCAACCACTACCACTGGTACTGGAACGATTACGCTTGGTTCCGCAGAGCCCGGTTTTCAGACGTTTTCAGTTGTTGGTAATGGAAATCAAACATACTATGCAATTACGTCTGGAAACAACTTTGAAGTTGGTATTGGTACTTATACTGATAGCGGAACAACTTTAAGTAGAGATACAGTTTTAGAAAGTTCTAATTCAGGAGCAAAAATAACATTAGCAGGTACATCAACAGTTTTTACAACTTACCCTGCTGAAAGAGCGGCATTTTTAGAAGACGCTAATCAAATTGACATGGTTGTTGGTTCAGGTTCAGATGCCATATCTATTGGTAATGTTGTAACAAGAGAAAGTAATGGTGAAACTAAAAAAGTAAAGAAAACAGCAACAACAACAAATTATAGTGTAAGTGCAGCAGATTATGTATCATCTACTATCAGCGGTACTTTAGCAGGTAGTCCTGCACCTCATTATTATGGCACACAATCAGCAATGTGCGGTAGCGATGATGGTAGATTTGTTTTTGTATGGGCTAGAGGTTGGTCATCTTATGATTTAAGAATTAAAACATTCATTCATACAGGAAGTGGTAATTGGACAATAGGTAATGATTTTAACCCATCAATAAGTCAAGCAGCTTCAGCCAAACCGACATTAAGATGTAGATTTGTTAAAAATTGCAATGCAGCCGCAGGTGGAACATTCTTTGTATTTTTTCATTCAACAGAAACTAATAGTTATAATCAACCTTGGAAATATTTTATGCTCACTGTGACTAGTGCAGGTGTTTGCACAAAATATACAACCGCAGGTGGTACTTATAGTGGTATGTATGATGTTGGTAGAATTGCCGCAGGTACATCAGGTTCACAAGTATATGATGGTGATACTACAATTATTGATACTAGCACTGATAATCTTGTTAAGTTTTTAAGTGCAGGTATGTATGGCAACACAAGGTATATTGGTGAATGGTCTGTTCAATGGACAGGTAGTCAATATAATGGCGAATATATTGGAGGAACAACATCTACAAACAATAGTTATAGAGCAAATGCAACAAGTGGACAAAGTAGATTTACAAGAATTGCTTATGACCATACTAACAATAAAGCTCTAATTATGTGCGTAAATTACAATAGAAAATTTACTTTAATAAAGGCTTCACCTAATAGTGGTAATGCTAATTGGACATTTGATTACGCTTCAGATGGTTATGGAAGTGAATTAACTAACAGTGGAACTGTTGACCAAGGCTACGAATATAGACAATACATAACCGCAGATGGTCATGGACAAGTATTCTTTTCTATTGCAAATTATACTGCAGGTCAAAATATAAGATGGCAAGTTGTTGCTTATGATTTAACAGAAAGTAGTTATAGTACAGATGCATGGGATAGATTTATTTATGATAGTTATGGGTCAGGTCAAAACAAAGGTGCATTACCTATTCACTATGACCATTTAAATAAAAAATTATTTGTCATTGGTTTTAGTGACAATTATCAAGGTCCGTATGAAAACCCAAATAATAATTTAAGAGTTTATACTTTTTCAGGAATAACAGATACTTTAGAAAGCAATCTTAGCACAAGTAGTTATGATGGTAATAGTGGTTCAAGATATTCAAAATATGGTTTTTGGGGAATGGTTGATACTGTTAGTTTATCTTCTCTTACAGATGCTAAAGCAGGAAGATGGTTACAAATAGCACAAAGCAGTGCAAGTGGTTTTACTTCTAGTAGTGTAAAAATTAAATCAGGAACTTTACCACATTCAATTACTACAAACACTACAAATAAAGCATTATCATTTGGTTTTGCACAACAATCTGGTAGTGCAGGAAACACAATTTCAGTACTACCATTTGACAGTGAAGGCATTGAACAAAATCAAACATCTTTGACACATGGTACAAAATATTATGTTTCATCAACAGGAGCATTAGTAACTGTTACAACACCTGATACAGATATTGCAAATGATACTGATAACCCACTTGCTGGTGAAGCTATTCAAACAACTAATTTAAGACTACCAACAAAGTCTATTTCTAGTGGTGGTGGTGGAGATCCTAGAGTATTTTGTGGAGCTGTAGACTTTTTAAGAGATAGTGGCGTAGGTTCAAGTGTAATTATTTCTAAACCTGATAGCTTAACTGCAAGTGAAATTAGGGCTTATGAAATACATTTTTATGGTGTAGGTATAAGTAATGATACAAGTTACAATGTAAGATTTAAACCTTACAAAAATGGTTCAAGTGTTATGACAGGAGCTGATTTTATAGGTCAAGTTACAGGTAATTACAATGGTTCTAGTTATCAAACAGCTAACCAAGCTTTCAGTTTTTATTTAAGTTTTAGAATGTATGGTGCAAATTATCCTTACAGAAACAATTCTCCAGTACAAAACTATAATGGAAATGCTTATAGTGGTAAATTTACTGGAAAAGTAGTTTACGAAAATAATTTTAAAAATGCAGCTTATAGCTATGTAGCAAATGTAAGAACAGGAGCAAATAATTATTATATGAATAATGAAATGGGTTCTTTTAGTGCAGGAAGTGGAGGTGCAACAACAACTGATTACGCAGAACAATTTTATTTTTATCCAGGTTCTGGAAGTTTTGAAGAAGGTATAATAACTGTTTACGCAATTAAGAAATAAGGACAAAACATGGCAAAAGAAAATGTATATGATGCAAGTCTTGGAAAAGTTGTCGAAATTGAAGTAGATAATAGAGAAGATTCAAATGCAGAAGAAAATTTGAAGGAATTTAAAAAAATAGAAAGAAATACACTTTTGCAAGAAAGTGATTGGTCATTAGTTTCTGACAGCCCATTAACAGATGAACAAAAAACCGAAGCTACAACATATAGACAAGCATTAAGAGATTTACCTGCACAAGAAGGTTTTCCAAATATTGCTTTTCCAACTAAACCAAATTTTTTATAGGAGATAATGATGCCAATGGATTTATTAAAAAGAACTGATGATTATTATGGTGGTTCTGAAAATGTAGTGGTTACATTAATTGATACATCATTAGATTTAGTTTATGAAAAATTAGACGGTAATGACAAAGAAGGTACATCAGTAAAAGTAACAGAACTAAATCAAAACTTACATCATTACACAGATGAAGATAGCACAAATTCTAGTGTAGAAACTGTTACAATTCCTATTGTTGGTAAAAGTTTAGAAACTATTTACACTGCTGAAAATGGTTTTCAAGAACACCCAAATTTACAAAGTTCATCAACAAACGAAGAAACAGAACTTAGAACCGTAACTTATAAAAATGGCGATAGTTTTAGTATTGCTATATCAGGTCAGATAACTAAATTATAAAATATGTCTTATGGATTTGCTACATATGCTCAAGATACTTTTTCTTCACCGGGTGTAACAGATGTAAGTGTATCTGTTACAGGATTTTCTTTAACATCTTCTTTAGGAACTGCTTCTGCTGGTGAATTTGTAACTGTGCTACCTACAGGTGTGCAAGCACAAACACAACTTAATAGCGTAGGTACTGCTTTTAGTAGAGTAGATGGTGTTTTTGGAGTACAAGCAGCTTTTCAAACAATAGGGCCTTATTCAGTCCAAGCTGTTGGAAATGAAACTGTATTTGTTACTGGTAATAGTATTGCTGCTACAGCATCTTTAGGTAGTGAATCAATATCATTAGCTCCTAATGTATTTCCAAGTGGAATTGCAATAGCCTCAGCTCTTGGTGATGAAACTGCAAAAACAAGTGTTGTTGCTAAACCAAGACAAAATCAAAATTTCTCAGTTAAAGTTTCTGGCAATGCTGGAACAGGAAATAAATATTATATTGATGGTGCATTATCAATGCCAACTACATTGCATGTAGGGTTTACTTATGTGTTTGATCAAACAGATAATTCAAACGGTGGTCATCCTTTAAGATTTTCAACAACACAAGATGGTACGCATGGTGGTGGTTCAGAATATACATCTAATGTAAGTGTTTCTGGTTCACCTGGTTCTACAGGCTCTACAACCATAACAATTACAGATTCTACACCTTCAACACTATACATATATTGTAGTGCTCACTCTGGTATGGGTATGGCAGTTTCTGTAGCAGGCAATGTTGATTTAGGAATGACATCTTCACAAGGAAGTGTTAGTGTAAGCACTGGTGTTGGTGTATTCCCAACAGGAGTAAACACAACGGGAGATATTGGTTTTGTTCAAATGAACTTTGGTTCTGATATATTCCCAACAGGACTAAGTATGACAGGAAGTGTTGGCAATGTATCTATTTGGCAAGAGGTAGATACAAGTCAAACTCCAAATTGGACAAGGGTTGCTGCATAATGGCTACATTTAGTAATTTAGGTATAAAATTAATTGGTACTGGTGAAGAATCAGGTACTTGGGGCACAAGTACAAATACAAATATGGAATTGGTTGATCAAGCAATATCTGGTTATGTCAGTCATGCACTATCAGATGCTAATGCAACTTTAGCTGTTTCTGATGGTTCAAGTTCAACTGCAAGAAATAAATACATTAATTTTACTGGAACTTTATCAGCAGAAAGAACAATAACTTTAAGCCCAAATGATTTAGAAAAAACTTGGTATGTAAAAAACGCTACAACAGGCGGTTTTAGTTTAGTATTTAAACAAGGTTCATCTGGAACAACAGTAACGGTACCAAATGGTGTAACAGCTATGATTTTTTCTGATGGTCTTGGGGCAACAAACGGTAATGTAAAAAATGGTATAGGAACTCTTTTAACAGAAGGTGTTATTCCAACAGCCGATAATACACATGATTTAGGCTCTACAACACATGAATGGAGAAACTTATACATTGATGGTATTGCTTATTTAGATCAAGCTGATATTGATTCTGGAACTATAGATGGTGTTGATATTGGTTCTAATGCACCTGCTACTAATTTAACTGTTGATAGTGTTAATATTAACGGAAACGAAATACAGGCAACATCAAATCAATTAGCTTTTGTGACTGGTGGTTCAGCCGAAAGAATACGCATAGATAACACAGGTAATATTTTTTACGCAGGTAGAACAACAACAGGTGCCACAACTAACGCTACATCTTATTTAGATACAGATGCTATGTATAAATCTTATCAAGGTACTGGTATACCACATATGACATTTTTAAATGGTGCAACAACTGTAGGCACTATTACAAATAATGGTACAAATGCGTCTTACAACACAACTTCTGATTACAGAAAGAAAAATGAGCTTGGTAATATAGAAGACGCATGTGAAAGAGTAATGAGCCTTAGACCCGTTTTATACGAGTTTAAAGATATTATTAATCCTACAAAACAAGAAGGTTTTATAGCTCACGAAGTACAAGAAATTGTACCTAGTGCAGTAACCGGTGACAAGGACGCTGTTGATCCAGTAACAGACGCACCAATTTTACAGCAATTAGATCAATCTAAGCTGGTTCCTTTACTTACTCAGGCATTAAAAGATGCTCTCTGGAAAATCGAAAAACTCGAAGAGAAAGTGGAAGAATTAGAAGATGCCGTTAGCAAAGTTTAATTTTAGACCAGGAATAAACAAAGAAACAACAGATTACACAAATGAAGGTGGTTGGACTGATGGCAATCTTGTTCGTTTTCAAGCTGGTTTACCACAAAAAATAGGTGGATGGGAAAAATACTCTGACAATCAATTTGTTGGTAGTTGTAGAACTTTGTTTGAGTGGTCTGATTTTGATGGCAATCAGTATGTAGGTGTAGGCACTAATCGTAAATTTTATATTTTAAATGATGGTATTTATTATGATATTACTCCATTAAGAGCTACACAAACTGTAAATAATCCTATGACAACAAACGGAACAACATCTGTAAGATTTACAGTTCCTAGTCACGGTTGTGCAACTGGTGATTTTGTAACTATATCTGGCCTCTCTGGACCTGTTAATGGTATTCCAATAACAGAAATTAATGCAAATCATACGGTAGCTGTTGTAGATTCTAATAATTTTGATATAACAGTAAGTACGACTGCCTCTGGTTCTACTTCTAATACTGGAGGTTCTCTAACATTTAAATTTGAAATTCCTGTAGGAGAAGACCAACAATCCTTATTAGGTGGTTGGGGAGCTAGCACATGGAATGCTGGTGCTTGGGGTTATGGTACTCCTTCTGCTGAATTTAGATTATGGAATCAGGATAACTACGGTGAGGATCTTATTATTAATAATAGGGGTGGAGCTATTTACAAATGGGATGAGTCTGGAGGGACGACTTCCCGTGCCACCATCATTACGTCTGACGCAGGCGCAAATCTTGCACCAAACAAAGCCAATCAAATTATCGTATCTGAAAGAGATGGGCATGTTATAGCATTGGGTGTAGATCCTATATCAGGGTCTTCAAGAACAGGAGTAATAGATCCTATGGTAATAGGAATATCTAATCAAAACAGTGCTGTAGACTGGGAAATAAGAACAGATGGTACTTCTACAGCTGATCAAATAGAATTAAATTTAGGCTCAGAAATTATTGGTGGTCTACAAACAAGACAAGAAATATTAGTTTGGACCGACATCGCATTGTTTTCATTGCGATTCGTAGGCGGACCCCTTCCCTTTACCACTTCTCTCCTCGCTAGGGGTCCGTCGATTTTAGGCCCTAATGCTTCTGTTAATGGAGCTGATGCAACATTTTGGATGGATAAATCTAATTTTTATGTATACACAGGTTCTGTTCAAACTTTGCCATGTTCTGTTAAAGAGTATGTTTTTGGTGATCTTAATTATGACGAACGATATAAAATATTTGGTTTTTCTAATCAAACATTTGACGAAGTAGGATGGTTTTATCCATCTGCTGGTTCTGCTGAAATAGATAGATATGTTACTTATGATTATGTGCAAAGAACATGGTCTATAGGTAAATTAGAAAGAACGGCTTGGATTGATTATGGTATTTATCAAAAACCAAGAGCAGCTCAAGGATCTTCTAGTGGCTATATATATTCTCATGAAACTGGTTTTGATGATGATGGTTCTCCAATGGATGGTGTATTTATACAGTCTGGAGATATAGACATACAAGACGGTGAGCAGTTTGCTTTTGTTAGCAGGGTTATACCAGATTTTAAGTTTATAGGTATAGATGGAGCAGGTCCACAAACTGTTGATTTACTTGTAAGAATGCGTGATGCTCCAGGTGGATCATTAGTAACAGACGCTACTGTAGCTGTTGACTCATCAACACAAGTTAAAAATATTAGAGGCCGCGGTAGACAAATTGCTTTAAAAGTATCTAGTCACAATGACAATTCTGTTAATACAGCAAATAGATTAGGTGTAGGATGGAGGCTAGGTTCTACACGATTAGATGTTAAGCCAGATGGGAGACAATAGTGCCAAGATTTGATATAAGACAAGCCTTTTCTTCTCTTCCTAGATTTAATCAAGAAGAGATAGATGCTAATACTTTAAACAGATTAGTTCGTACAATTGAACAAAATCTTTTTCAATTAGACTTAAACGTAGTTCCGTCTTATACTACTGCACAAAGAAATAGTAGAAAATTTAGTCCGGGTGGGTTAATATTTAATACAACGGTGGAAGTACACCAAGCGTACGATGGCAGTGCTTGGAGAAATTTATATTTACCTGTGGTTTATCCAACAGGTTTGAGTTTAACAAGTTCCGTAGGAACAGTAACAGTGGTGACATCGTAATGGCAATAGGTTTATTAGCAAGAGCGCTTCAAACAGGATTAGGAGGATTAAGAGCAGCAAGGGGAGCAGCAACTCCACTTTTAAAACAAGCTGTACCAACAGCTCAAAGTATTTTAAAAAGTGCTGGTAATCAAGCTAGTAGATTTGGGAAAGGTTTTTCACAACAAGCAAGAAGAAGTCAACCTGGTGCAAATTTAGGAAGAAATTACACAGGTGCATCAGCTGCTGCAGGAAGAATGACTCAGCCTGTAGTCGCAGCAACTAAAGTTGTAGCTGATGATATATTGGTTACTGCACAAGGAGCATTGAATGCAGCAAAAGGAACTTCAACAGCAGCTAAAGCAGCAGCTGTTCAAAAAGCTATCTTAACAAAATATCCAGCCGCAGGCGAAGTTGCCGCTTCTTTAGCAGCACGCATAAAATCAGGTACAACAAGTTTAAGAGGTTTAGATATTGCTGGAGCTTTAAGATCTAGTCCTGCTTTTTTAGAAAGTTTAGGAGCTAGCGCTAGATCAGGTATACAAACACTTGCTACTAGTCCTATGGCTCAAAAAGTTGCGAGTAGTAGAATAGGTCAAGGAACTAAAAATTTATTTAATAGAGCTAATAGAGCTACAAATCCAGCTGTAGCAAACCCAACAGCCGATGCCGCTTTTGGTTCTATTATGGCACAAGGTCGTAATATAGGTTCTCAAATTGGATCAGGTATAACTAATCAATTTAATAGAGCAAGATCAGGAATTGGAAGTTTTTTAAATTCTACTCCAGCTGGTAGACAATCTTTACAAAATTTTAGCTTTAGAACTGGAGCTCCATCATCAAACGTAAGTAAGTTTCCTATGGGATCTTATAGAGGACCTACAAACACAGCTTATGGTTCTACAATACCTAACGTCAATACATCTTTTGCTGCAAAAACTACAGCACAAACTATGGACGATTTAGGGATACCTGCCTCAAGAGGAATAAGAGATCTTTTAAACTTTAGTAGACCAAGTAAACCTCTTTTAACTACACCAACTATGGGATTAATGGAATCTGGTGTTCCAACATACACATTAGGAAGTATAGGTAAAGGATTAGCAGGTGCAGCAGGAAGTGGATTAAAAGGTATAGGTAGTTTTGCTTATAGACATCCATTTATTTCTACTGGTTTAGGAACAGCTGGTTTAATATATGGTCCAGATGCTTTAGATGCAGCTACAACATCTATGTTTGGTAAGTCTCCTGAACAACAATTTAGACAAGGTGTAGGTTCCTTAATAGGAACAGAAGAAAATAGAAGAAGAACTCTTGGTGATTTAGGTGCTTTATATGCACAAGGAGAGTTAGGAGAAGCTATTGGAACACCAGGTGCTAGAAATTTAGCTCAACAACAAATGAGGCAATATCTTGGCGGTTCTATTTTTGGTGATGAAGGTTACGCTAATATACCTATGAGAGGTGGAACTGGAATATTTGGTGGTGAAGGCTCTCCTACTATGGCAGGCGATATATTTAATAATCCTGCTAGAGAAAGCATTATGAGACGATTTGGTACACAAATGAATGACGAAGAAATAATGGAAAAATATGCAGAGATACTAGATAAACAAAGAAAAAAAGAATCTCTTGATGCTGAAGATATTCAATTTCTTATGATGTTTGAAGCTTTAACAAAACCTACAAATTTACCTACAGATCAATTTAGAAGAAACGCAAGTTTTGAATCAGCAAGAGCAAGACAAGATGTACAAAATCAATTAGGAGGACAGTTTGAAGTTATAGACTACAATCAACTTTATCCTACTTACGCTCAACCACAAACAGCTATTAATATGGCCAAGGGTGGTGAGGCTTTTCCAGACTTAAATAATGATGGTGAATTAACATATGCAGATATTTTAAAAGGTAGAGGTGTTGATTTAAGAGAAGGTGGAGAAGCTAGTGGCCCTGGCACAGGAACAAGTGATTCTATTCCTGCAAGATTATCAGATGGTGAGTTTGTAATGACAGCTAAAGCTGTAAAAGCAGCTGGTGGTGGCGACAGAAAAAAAGGTGTTAGAGAAATGTATTCTTTAATGAATGATTTAGAGGCAATGAAATCATGACAACTCCAGTTAATCAAGGACAATATACATTTACAGGAACTCTTCCTAGTGTAACAGATGCTACATATGCTGGTAATGTAGAATATAATTTAGCAGACCCTTATATAAGAGCTTTAACAGAATTTTTATTTAACCAAGGATATTCTTTTTCTTCTAAACCACCGCCTATTGAGGCTATTACAACTCAAGTAGCTCCTTTTAATCCTTTAGAACAACGTGCTCTTGACATGACAGCACAAGGTGTAGGTGCATATCTTCCATATTTCCAAAGAGGTATGGAGGCTTATGAAGGTGCTCTTCCTTTCTTAGGAGAGGGTGCATCTGTAATGAGAGATGCTTACCCACTTTATTCTGAAGGTGTAATGGGATTAAGAGACGCAGCTATGTTAGCTCGTAGTGGTTTAGCTCCAACAGAACGTGGCATATACGAAGGTATAAATATGTTACAAGCTGGTCTTGGTTCTTTTACTCCAAATGCAGCTAATTTTTATATGAATCCTTATATGGAAGCCGTTGTAGAAGATCAATTAGGAGACATTGACGAATTTTACGATAATAAAATAACTGAATTAAATGTTAAAGCTGCTAACTCAGGACTTAGAGGCTCTACAAGAGCTGGTATGATTGAGCTAGAAATGGAAAGACAAAGACAGGATGCTAGACAAAATGTTATTAATCAAGGTTTAGCGTCTGCTTTTAATCAAGCACAAAATCAATTTAATATAGAACAACAAGCATTAAGAGGAGCTGCCCCAACTATGGCAGGATTAGGCCAAGGTTTTGGTCAAGCTCGTTCTGGACTTGCTGGTTTACTTTCTCAACTATCAACAGGTATATCGTCTGGTGGTCAAAACTTTGCACAATTAGGAACTGGTTTAGCAGGTTTTGCCCCAGCTTTGCAAAATTTAGGTTCTGGATTTATAGGTGCTGGAGGTACTTTACAAGGATTGCAAGGTGCAGATATTGCAGCTCTTGCTAATGCTGGTAGAACTGCAAGAGGTTATGAACAGTCTTTATATGATACACAAAGACAAAACGCTTATAACATTTATATGGACCCATTTAATAGAACAACTTATCAACTTGGTTTAGCTCAAGGTATACCAAGCAACACTATGATGATGGGTCAAGGTCAAGCTCCTGTAGCTAGTCCAATGCAAACAACATTGTCTGGATACGCTCCATATGTGAATCCATATTCTATGTTTAACCCAAGTGGTTTTGGATTTGATCAACGAGCGTACGGAGGTTAATTATGTTTAATCCGCCTATTATAAAACCAAAAGGTTATGCTTATGGTGGTCCAATTGGCATTGGTGTTGGTAACATAGTAGAGGATACTTTAGTTACTGATCCAATTATTGAAAGATCTAATGCTAATGAAATTCAAAAAGATTTAGAGTCTTTGAGCAATGATTTAAAAAAAGTTGCGAGTAATAACAAAAAACCTAAAAAAGAAACAAAGAAAAATAAAGAAAAAAAAGAATTTGATGATATGGAGGATTTTAGAGATTGGATTAAAACCAATACAGAAACAGATAATGACACTGGAGAAGTATTTTTTATTCAACCTAGAACAGGTGAAAAAATTCCTGTTGATAGTTCTCCTGAAGGAAATGTTTTATTATATGAAGTCTTTAAAGAACAAACAGGAAGAACTGGCGAAGCATTAGATGCAATTGTTGATATGGATATTAAACAATTTCAACAGGCTCCTAAAGGTGTTGTTAATAGTGATTTTTCTAAAGAATTAAAAAAAGTTAGAGAAGAAAAAAATATTGGCGATGCTGAAGCTATGGCAGCTTACAGTGCTGTTCCTTTTGATGGAAGCGTTGTAGGAACAGTGCAAAAAAGAATGTCAATGTCTGATTTAGCAAGATCACAAGCTGAAGAAGAATCAGCTAAAGGAAAACAATTTTTAGCATATAGAGTTCCTGGTGAAAACACTTACAAGCTAACGCCTGAACCAGTATCAATAGAAGAAATATCTCAATTAGGTTATGAGTTTGCTCCACCAGAAATGGCAGAAGAAAACTTTACACAAAGAGCAATATTAGCTGGTAGAATACCAATTGGCGGTGAAGGTATTTCTGAAAAAGAAAAATTACAAAATCAATTATTACAAACAAAAATTGCTAAAAATATTCAAGATCTTGGCGAAGGGCCAGATGCTGATCCTTTAATGCAAAAACAAATTTTAAAAGTAAAACTTCCAGGTCTTTATAGTAGAGGTAGTCAAGATAATTTACAATTTCAAGTTCGTTTAAGAGAAGATAAAAAAGGCAATGTAAAGTATGAGCCTGATGTAGATATAGCTCCAATTATAAGAGATATATATAAAGCAGAAGAATATTCAAGAGACACTCTTGATGAAATTAACATGGTAAAAGAATTAATTAGCGCTGATACTGTTGGTTTATCTCAAAGAGTAAATGATTTATCAAGAGGTATATCTGCTCTTGCAGGTATAGATAGAACTGCTTTTGATCCAGTTACAGGTAGACAATTAATACCTACACCAGAAATTCTTGCTAGATGGGCTAAAAGATTTACAGCTCAAAACATTACGATATTATTAGGTGAATCAAACAGAACTATTTCTGATGCTGACAGAAAAAGAGCTGATGACATTGTTAATATTTTAGGAACATTTACGGACGTTGCTTCAGCAAAAGCATCATTAGAAGAGCTTGTAAAAATATTTGAAAAACCATCTTATAATGCAAATACTGCATTACAATCACTTTACTCTATGGCAGAAACATCGCCTGGTGGTGGTTATTTAGATGAAATCGAAAGAGTTGAAAGAAAAGTTGCGGAAAGAATTGCTAAGTCTGGAGGTAAATTAACTATTCCTAAAAGTAGTATTGTAAATTTTAATGAAATATCACCAGGCGGAAGAACAGCAGTATCAAGGACAATAGATTTAAGGCAATAAGGTAAATTGTGGCTGTAAAAAAATATTATAAAACATTTGACGGTAAAGTTATTGAAGCAATTCAAGAAGCAGAAGAGATGTCTCCAGCAGAAGAAAGTGCTTTACGAAATGCAATAGGTGGAGATTTTACAACAATAGAATCAAACACTGTTCAAACACCTAAACAAGACATTTCAAAAGAAGCTCCAAAGCAAAGTGTGTTTACAAGCACTGGAAGGTTTAGAGGTGCTGATTACAAGTCAGGTGTAACAAATAATAGTTTTAGATTTCGTTTTGGAAACACAAATAATTTTAAAGAAAGAGTAAATTTTTTAGACAAGAATGTTGGTAAAGAAGGCTATGTTGTTGATAAATTAGGAGATTTTTTGTTAACACCAAAAGGCCAAGAAGAATTAGGTATGGATCCTACTAACAATTTAGTCGCAATAGATTCTACTAAATTTGAAGGTGAAGACATTATTGATCTTGCTGGTGAAGTGCTTGGTCCTACAATAGGTTCAATAGCTGGTTTTACTGCTGCTGCTAAAAAAATACCAAAAACTGCTTTAGGTAGAGCTTTAGTAAGAACTCCTTATGGAGGAGCTTTAGCAGCAGCTCTTATTTTACCTTCTGCTGCAAGTGCCGGTGGAGCATACATAGGAACATTTATTGATGAAGCTCAACAATGGGCAAGAGGAATATCTGATGAAGCAGTTAGTGCTGTTAATAAAAGAGGATTAACAGAGGCAACATATGCAGGTGTAGGTGATTTAGTTTTTGGAGGATTGCTTAGAGGGCTAGGAAGATACTTTAAAGGTAATTCTCAAAAACATTTAGATGCTTTTTATGGTAAAGGAGCAACCGATCCTAGTTCAGATGCTTTTTCTAAGATTTGGAAAGAATATGAAGAAACAGGAAAACTTACTCCACAGCAAAACAGTATGTTAGCTGATATTGAAAAAGGCATAATGCCAGATTTTTATGCAAAACAAAATTTAGATATTAACTTAAAACACAGACTACAACTTATGGCAGAAACAATAGCTGGTAAAAGACAAGAAAAGTTATCAAAAAATGTCGATGTGTTTAGAGAAGAAATGAAAAACGCATTACAAATGACTGATGCGGGTAAAAAAATATTAGAAAAAACAGATGTAGATGAATACATAAATAAAGCAATTAAAGATGCATTTACGACTACTACTGATGATTTTGTAGAATTAACTGATAGATATACTAAAGGTGTTCATACTAATTTAAGAGGCGCTTTAAATTCTTTATTAAAATTATCAGATGAAACAAATGTTGGTGGTCCAAAAAATATTGATGAAATAGCAGATGTTTATAATCAAATACAGGATGCTTCGGCTAAAACAGCAACGGAAGCAATTGATGTTGGACAGAGAATAGCAAAGCAAGGTTTTAAAGATATTCAAGATATATTTGAAATTGCTGATGTAGCTCCAGGAACTGTTAAAAAAACACAGACAAAAACAGTTCCTATAGAATTAAATGATGGTATAACACCAACTCAAAGAAAAGAAATTGATGATTTATTTAGTAAAGGACTAGATAAAGAAGCTGATGAATTATACGATTTGTTTTTAGAAAAAAATCTTGAAAGAGGATTAATCAACTCTATAGACAATCCTGTACCTAGTCAAAAATATTTAGACGGCGAATTTGATGAAGTTGTTGAAGAGATAGTGGATGTTGTTGATAGCTTGCCTTCTGGCACAATAAAAGCAATTGATGATGAAATAAAAGTATTAGAAAAAACATCTAATTTACCAGATCAAGATTTAAATAGATTAAATTACTTAAAAGGCATTAAAGATACAGATGGTCTTTCTATTATAAAAGACAAACAAGGTATTCCACAGTTTGCATTAAGATATGGAGAAGACGCAGGTCCACAATTTATAAAAACAGATGACACAATTAAAGCTTTAAAAACTATTTTAAATGATCAAAAAGGTTCTAAAATGTTTAATAGTTTAGAGCCTGGAATTTTAAAAAATTTAATAAAAGTTGCTCAAGATCAAGCTGATGAACCTATAAGTTTACTTTCTCCAATGCAACATAATGAATTAGTTCAAACTTTAAGAAAAGTAGTTATTGCTGATGAAAATATTGATTTAGGAAAAGTGTGGACTGCGGCAATAAAAGATGGAGAAATATCTTACGCACAATTAGGTTCTGCCATGTCATCCTTAGAGAAAAAAGGTTTTGAAGGAATAAGAAAAGGGTCTCCAGAATATAAACAAAAAATTCAAGCTATAAAATCTTTGCGAGACATATCTGTTAGGTCTACAAAACTTATGGATGAACAAAGAATTGGCTATCAACTATTTGAAGAATTTGGAATAGGAAAATTAGCACAAGATGTAGCAAGGAAAAAACAAAACTCTGATGCTTTAATTAATAGATTATTGAGTAAAGATGCTAATCCAGCATTAATAGATACAGTTTTTAATACTTTAGTAGAAACAACACGAAGATCAAACAGAGCAATGAATGAAGCTGTAGACCAAGCTAAAGAAGTTTTACCTGGGTATAAAAAAGCTGTTGATGAAAATGTTCCAACTTTGCAAAAAGATGTTCCTCCATTAACAAGTATGGATGAAGGGCAACAAGCAGCAACTAGAGTTACTGAAGAATTAGCAGAAGAAGGCGATGTTTTAGCAAAACAAGCTGTAGATGAAGGAAAACTAGGAGAAAGAAGTAGATCAGAAAGAGCTGTGCAAGTAACAGATGAAATGAATCCAGAGTTAATTGGTAATGCTTTTAGGAATGTTCTTGTTGATAACTTATTAAATAAAATAACTGCTAACAAAAATATGTATGAATTTGCTGAAGAAATTCGTGCTTATGCAGGTAATGGTCGAGTAACTGGTACAGA
>CEPA01172411.1_pt1 | contig 26905 bp, 23 predicted proteins | sample 356241 | NCBI WGS metagenome assembly CEPA01 (sample SAMEA2620542, study PRJEB7988) | marine metagenome | biome: marine biome (ENVO:00000447); feature: surface water layer (ENVO:00002042); material: "saline water (ENVO:00002010), including plankton (ENVO:xxxxxxxx)" | depth 5 m
CGCAAAAATAACTTCAAAGTGGAGCGATAAATCAACGTCGCCTGGATCGTTCCCTCGACAGTCGGCTGCCAGGTGATCATTTCGGCTTACTTGGTCATTACTTCGAATACTAAAGTTTCTTTGGGCGATTTCCCCTCTGCAACCAAGTGCTGCAGCACAACTCGCTCGATTTAAGATCCCAGCCGGTCTCTTTCAATCTAGAACAACGATCAATCCGATGCACGGGCGATTCATCTCATGAACGACATTCAGAACGTATGCCTTTCAAAAAATGGAGTATACAATAGATTTTTTTAAGGTTAGAAGATTAGAAACAGAGGACCTCTTGCCAAATTTTAGTCGCACAAATCAGAGAAAACAGTTGTTTGATTGGATTCTGCACCACTTTTGTATCATCCGCCAATATACATCGTCTGGGATTTAGCTCCTCATTGTGTTACCGCAACCTCATCAGTTTTTTCCACTAATTCGCACGGTACACCGGACCGAACCGTAGTATCCCACTTTTACGAATGACCATCAGGAAAAGCGCTCTCACCTCCCCTACGAATATTCATAGTTGCCAAAAGGTGTGTATATTCGTTCTATCTCCAGAATGCCACACACCCGCTTCAACCGTCGCCATTTTGTAAAATCGGCTGTTGCCATCGGGGCCAACGGATTGCTATGCCCACATGCTTTTTCCAAAACAGGCCCTTCCTATTCCCTGAAAGGGCGGCTCTACAAGACGCTCAAAATCAATATGATTCGCATAGAGGCGTCGCTAAAGGAAAAGTTTAGAGCAGCCAAAACCGCCGGGTTCGTGGGCGTTGAGATGAACTCACCTGGCATGGATGTCGCAGAAACTCGTGCGGCGATCGCTGCGAGCGGTCTGCCGGTCGATGGCACGGTTTGCAGTACCCATTGGAAGATTCGCCACTCCAGCCCCGACGCTTCGGTTCGCACCCAAGCCTTGGAAGATTTGAAGACAGCGATCCGCGACACACATGCTGTCGGAGGCCATACCGTTTTGCTCGTTGTCGGAAAAGGCGAGGACGGACCGGAGTCAGAAATTTGGCCAAGATCCGTCGAGAACATCAAAAAGGCCCTTCCTCTCGCTTCAGAATTAGGCGTATCCATTGTAATTGAGAATGTCTGGAATCAATTCCTCTACAATCATGACGGAGACTCCAAACAAACAGCCGATGCATTTGCGAAATATGTGGACGAATTTCAATCCCCTTGGGTAGGTATGCAGTTCGACATTGGTAACCATTGGAAATACGGATCCATGGGAGATTGGATACGGACTTTGGGGAAGCGAATCATCAAACTGGATGTAAAAGGATTCTCGCGAGCAGAGGGTAAATTCATGCAAATCGGCGAAGGCGACATAGACTTCGAAGACGTGCGCAAAGCACTATTAGAAATCAACTACCATGGCTGGGTCGCAGCAGAGGTTAAAGGCGGTGCACTGTCCGAATTAAAGAAAATCTCCACCCAGATGGATCGAGTGTTTGCTTTGTGAGAGGAGTCTTTTCTCTCTTTTCTACAATTTAATCTACGGAGCGGCCTTCTGCCGCGACCGACCATAGCGGTAAAAGCAGCCATGCCAAAGCTTTCCATTTCTCGCTCCTTTCCGCCAAGTTAATCCCAAGATTTAATGCTATGAAGCAGTTCGGATGGCTGCATCTCCTTAGGGAACATCCCCAACCCCTTCTGTTTTTCGAAACCCTCCTCTCGGAGGACTTCCCAACCCGCATCGTAGCGACCGAGATACTTTTCAATATCCTTCTTCGGTGCCTGAAGCAGATACTGGGGAGCGTTGAACATGATGTAGTGGAAAACGGTTTCCCATTCAAACTGAGTTATTGATATACTCTATTGCGTAATCGATATTCGGATCCGTCATGTAAAAGTCATCGTTGAGGTCGTTCCAAACTTTCCCGTTTATCCGAAACGTGTCATCTCCTTTAGGAAAGTCATCTCGCCCAACAAGTGACTGAAATATTGCTGGGATCCGTGGTTAGTCGGCTGGTCGTTCAAGTGCCATTTGCCGGTCATCGATGTAGCGTATCTCGAATCACAAAGCACCTCGGCTACAGTGACCGAGTGCTCCAATGTCTGCTTTCTAGCTTGGTAGGTGTAGAGACCGGTCAACAAACAGATTCGCGACGAGTAGCATTTAGCGGTATTATAAAATTGGGAGAATCGAAAACCCTGATTTGTCAAAAAATCTATGTGTGGCGTCTCAATCTCACTCGCATAGCAACCGAAATGGGCGTAACCGAGATCATCCACCATCATTAGGATAATATTGGTACGATCCTCAGCCTTAACAAAAAGGAGCAGAGCGAAAGCCAGTAAATCGGCTGAGCCATGGAAGATGTCTATTGGGGGAAATTCATAATTAAGGTAATGTTTCGAAAATATGGTGCGAGTGTCTCCAACTTTTAATGTACTTCTTTGTTCTAGTCATGTAATTCACTTCGAATGCATTCTAAGCCGATTGTTTCGAAAACCGCTACCTTGATTCATTCCAGAGAGAACCGAACGGAGCGAAAGTAGATTTCTTTGAAACTAGAACCACTTTTCCTACGTTTTCCTGCTAAACGCTCAATTTACGACCCACCATGAACACACTTCCCCGACTATCTACCCAGAGATCTATCACCACACTCGTTTCCACACTTGCTTTTGTGACAACTTCTTTTGCAGCCGCCAATGACTCTTGGCCCAATTGGAGAGGAACTTCTCTGAACGGAGTGGTTGAGGGGGCCAAACCACCGATCAATTGGAGCGAAACCGAAAATGTGAAGTGGAAAACCAAAATTCCGGGATCCGGCCTGGCGACACCTATAATTTGGAAGAACCAGATCTTCCTCGTTACTGCAATTTCCAAACGAGAGGCGACCTCTCCTAATCCCGCACAAGTCAACAGCGATCAGCCACCCGCGGGAGGACCCGGTCAGCGTGGACCCGGTGGCGGAGGCGGATTCAATCGAGAGGAAATCTTGAAACGATTTGATAAGGACGGGGACGGCCAACTCAATGATGGAGAGCGCAAGGCAATGCGAGCCAGTTTTGGCGGTAGCGGAAGAGGTCAAACTGAACGCCGTGCAGGAGGTGGGAGACCCAATCGTGGTGGACCACGTGGAGGCGGTCACCCTACGCCTCAACAGGAGCATGAGTTCAATGTAATGGCCATTGATCGCCATTCCGGAGAATTACGGTGGAGCAGAACGACTAGTTCTCAGATCCCTCATGAGGGCCATCACGTTACTAACGGATTTGCTTCTGCCTCTCCCGTTACCAACGGCGAGCATCTTTGGGTTTCCTTCGGCTCAAGAGGTATCTACTGCTACAGCCTTGACGGTGTTAAAGTATGGGAAACTGATCTAGGAGACATCCGATCTAGAGGGGGATTCGGAGAAGCAGTTCAGCCGGCACTCGCGGGGAACCACCTCCTCATTACATGGGACCAAGAGGACCAGTCTTACATCGTCGCTCTCGACAAGGGCACAGGCGAAGAGGTATGGCGGAAAGAGAGAGACGAGCGAACGTCCTGGACCACTCCCGTGATCGTCGAGGTCGATGGCACTCAACAGGCTATCATTGCGGGATCGAATAAAACACGTGCCTACAATCCTGAAAATGGAGATATAATCTGGGAAGCTAGCGGGCTCACCAGTAACGTCATTCCCACTCCCGTAATTGGTGAGGGCATCGTGTACGTAGCCAGCGGATACCAAGGCCGAGCTGTCCAGGCGATTAAGCTGTCCTCCAAAGGAGACGTTTCAGGAACGGACAATATTATTTGGAGCGCCGCTCACAGTGCACCTTATGTCGCATCGCCCGTACTGTCGAAGAACCGTCTTTACATGAACAAGGGCAATGATGCCTACTTCACCTGCTTTAACGCCTCAACAGGCGAGGTGCTGTACCAAGACGAGTCGCTGGAAGGCATACGTGGCGTGTACGCCTCGCCCATTGCTGCAAACGGACATATCTATATCGCAGGAAAAGAGGGGGCCACGGTCGTTATCAAGGATTCGGATACATTTGAAATTGTTTCTGTAAACTCACTCGACGACCCCATCGATGCCTCACCTGTTATCGTTGGCGATCAAATGTTCATCCGAAGCCACACCCATCTGTACTGCCTCTCCAATGAGAGCTGAGGCAATACGAGGGTGCGAAAACCCTGCGCTGTTTACCTACTTGAGAATCGCCTTTTTGAAGTGATAGCTCTCGCCTGAAGGAGTATGAGCTTGTCGGCGGAGCGCAGTGAAAGGAACGATAGCTGTAGTTAATAGGTGGGTCATCGGCCTCTGGGCGTCCCAAAATGGGAGGATACAGCTAGCAGGCATTTCGCTACGCGTTGCCCTTCCTTCAAAAATTCAAAGGGTCGCAAACAAGCCATCGCCAAAATGATTCATAGATCCTCCAGGATTAATCCGGGATTGTTCGTCGTAACTGAGTTTACTCTGACGTCTCGCATGCGGCGTGCCTCTTTGGGTACGTCTACAGTCCAGACATTTAGTTCCACACCCCATCCTTTAAAGCTGAAACCAGTTCAGCAGAAACGCCTCTTCCCGATTGGCCGCCAACCCTTTTAGCTGTAGCGATTCCGTAGCTACAATAATCTCCACAATCGAAGGCCTGAAACTGCCGTCGGGCTGTTCTTTTAGATACGACGGCCAGTAGGCGTCAACACTGGGCCTTTGTGCCTTCAATTCAGTCAAAGACTCTTGAATTAAAGAGATTACGATGACAAATCTCCAATCATGACCGCCCGCATCTATCGCATCGAGAAGTGGCTTCACAATTTCCGGTCCGTACTTGATTTCAACAACCCAAATCAATGAGAACAGCTTTGCTTGCACCGCTTCCTCATCGAGCAGCGGAATAGGCTCGCCTGCTCATTTCTTGCCTTTCCATCAACTAATATCCAAGCCCCCAGATCATCCAGACTGTAGTAGCGACGACTCGGTTTTGTTTTGAAACCCTTTTCGAATCTTCATCGTGTATACAGACCACTTAAACGTCAGTTGCTAAATGGGCATCGCACTCAGCACAATCTGCCCACAATTGCCACCCCAGCCTGAAAGCGGCCAGAGTGTTTTCAAAAGCGACCGCAGATACCATCGATGGGCGATCACCATCAGAATTCCTGAGCGGCTAGTCACCCGTTTACCCTGATCAAAGCCTCCGCCCGCAATCGTTCGAGAACGAGGCGAAAGGAACTGGTAAACCGCTGGGGAGTTGACCCGACCCTCTGGATCAGATTATACAAATCCACCCATTCACCGACCTCAATTTCCTCAATATTTAGTCGGAAGGGACCACTACCTTTCACCCGATACACCTCGATAAACTCCTGGCCGGTTTCTTCGCAAGGATTCAGCTTGAAAAGAAACTCCAGTTCGTTGTTGGGCTGCCATCCAAGTTCTTCCATGAGTTCTCGGTAAGCCGCTTCCCGATACGCTTCACCTGTATCCACATGTCCCGTGCACGATCCATCCCAAGCCCCTGGCCAAGTATCCTTATTGGCAGAACGCTTTTGCAAGAAGACTTCGTTCTCGTCATTAAAAATGAGTATATGTACCGCACGGTGTCGTAACCCAACAGTGTGGACTTCACTTCTCGGTCGCTGACCGATCACGTTATCGAATTCATCTACGATGTCGAAAATATCTTCTTGCATGAAATTTGATTCGCCGAGAGCTTACTGGATAAGCAAGATATCACATTCGCTCAGGCAAAATTACCAGCCTGTTTATCAGATTTTTCTCTATGTCTAAGATTCCTATAGAAGTCATCGCTGAAGCTCTAAAAAGCAACGATCTGGATCAGGAAACGATATCCAGAGTGATGAGCGATATTACGCACATGGCCCAAGTCTTGGCGGACGAGGAAAAGGCCCAGCGCGAACCGGTGATTAAAAAGCAGTTTATAATCGTCCTGAGCGATCCAAGAGGAACTGTTCCCGACGAGGACTACGTGGGATGGGTTGTGCAAATTCCCGAGGACGACAATCCGGGTACGGCCATCGAGCGTATTAAGCGTAGTGCTTATGAATACAATATATCGAAAAAGGGACGAAAGTATCCGGTCAAGAGTATTGGCGAAGCGTGCGAAGCCGTCAGCACCAAGTTCCAAAAAGAGCAAAAAGTAACAATCAAAACTAAGCTCCCGGTTACAATCTTGAAGACCGACAACGCAATCCCTAAAATCGACGAAAACGGATAGCCCACTCAAGAGAAGGCCATCGACTAGTATTCAGTGCGATATTGTGGCAATCTGCTAACAGGTGACTTCCCGACAAGTCCGTTCCCTGCTGGCACTAGAACTTGAACCCGGCTTCCATATCAAATCAAGCATTGCTCCATCCTTACCTCCGTTTTTTCTCCACTCTCGAATGGCCTTCTCTCGGTCTCGATGCTTTTTCCGATCTTCGCGGAAAGCTGCTAGCTGTTCCTCGTTCAAATGCCTTTCGATCGCATGGGATCGCTCCTCAATCAAACCATGGAAGCGCTGACGCATTGATTCGTGGACCTCAAGCATTACATCCCCGAATTTCGTGACCTCTGCTCGGACCAGAGGCACTTGGATCTCAGTCAACGAGAGCGACTTTTCCAAGCGTTCCATCATGCGGTCCACTTGAACACGGTAAATGTCGCGAGGTGAACGTTCGATGTGGGCTGAACGATCGCCTCGATTACCACGGGTCTGCTTTAAATAAGCGACAGTACCGCCGACGCCAAACAAACCACCGATCGTAAAAACGACGGCCAGAATAACCAATGCACTAAATTTGCTTTTTTCGCTCATAGGTACTCCGTCCAGTCTACTCTAGCCAGTGCCTCATCGAAATTCTCCACAACTTCTATTTCATTTCCTGTGAGCTCCGTGACCTCAACCGTGGATGTAGTCGTAATTGCCAATGTAGCGGAGAGCCCGAGGCAGGCTCCCAAAGAAATGCGGGCAAACGGTTTCGAAAACAGTTCAATAACGCCGTCCAGCATACCGACAGCAGAACCCGTAAGAGCCTTTGCCGGTAAACTCAGCTCACCCTCAACGCGTGCCCAAACATGTGGACGCACATCTATTTCCGGATGAATTTCCTCGCGACTCCTCTTTATTATTTCATCCCAGGTGGGACCGGTTTGTTTCCTGTGCGATTCCATTATTTATCAATAATTTTTTTAGTTTCTTTCGGGCGCGGAAGCTCTTCACCTTAGTTTTCGACAAACCCCAGCCCATTTGGGCGGCGATTTCCGCCAAAGGTAACTCTTCGAGGTACTGAAGCGTCATGAGAAGACGCTCCTCGCTGTTCAGAAGGGCCAGGACTTTCTGAGCTTGCTCCGTCATTTCGTACGAACACCTCTGATCGATACCCTCAGAAAGCGTCTCCAACACGTAATTGGTTTCTTCAGAGTGATTGACCGATATTGAAGCAGGGTTGCGCGAATTTTTCCGAAAGTAGTCGTAGCCCGTGTTGTACGCTATCTTCCTAAGCCAATTCTCGAAGGGGGCCGTCGCCTGCCATGACTCCAGCTTACGAAAGGCTTTAACAAATGTTTCCTGCACGAGGTCTTCCAAGTCTGCCTGATAGGGACAAAACCGATAAAGACAACGAGTGATCATTGACTGGTGACGCCGAACGACCTCATCGAAAGCATTTAAGTTACCATCGAGCGAGGCCCTCACAAGGTCTTCATCTTCTGAAGCACTATAATCACGCATAAAGTGCACCAACTCCGATTTATAGTCGCATTGTAGCTTGGATGCATTTTTCGAATTGGCGAGCGAAACTGATTCACCGCAGCCGCTTTTATTTGAACCCGATAGAATACGGGTTTTTCCAAAATCTACCGCTAATGTCGCTAGCATCATGACGCATTCCCGCAGCAATCACTACCCGTACTGTCAGATCTGGAATCGATACCCCACACCATAAGGGTAATACCCAACGAGAAATCATTGCCTAGGGAGGTTTTCACTCCCGATCGCATTAGTTCCAAACTTCTATCCGTAACTGCTTCCATCAACTCTTCATTGCACAAACGCTAATCAACACCCTGCGGTTACAAGTACGAAAAATCCTTTCCAAAATATACCCTTTCACAGAAACGGCGAATTTCTCGTTGCCACGATAGTTCCCTAAATTAACTTTCTCTAATTCGGAAATTCACCCTGACAGAAACCTCTGAATTCAACTAACACTAATTACTAATGTCAAACATGACTACCAACGAACTTCGCAAACCCTTAACCGTTCTTCTCAAAGAGGGAGACCCAGAAGCGAAGCGAGAAGAAATTCGGCAGTACTTCCATGAAACCTACGACGCCTACGAAATTCTTTTCCAAACATTGGCTAGCGACGAGGCATTCTACCGTCGTGCGGACCCCCTACGACATCCCTTGATTTTTTACTACGGTCACACAGCGACCTTTTTCCTGAACAAGCTACTTCTTGGCAAATTTCTCACCCAGCGAGTCAATCCGAAGTTCGAGTCCACTTTCGCAATTGGAGTTGATGAAATGTCGTGGGACGACTTGAACGAGGCTCACTATGATTGGCCAGCGATCGAGGAGGTGAGCGAGTACCGAAATCAAATTCGCACGGTCATCGACAACCTGATTGACGAAACTCCCCTAACCCTCCCCGTGGACTGGGACAGCCTATACTGGGTCATTATGATGGGGATTGAGCATGAGCGCATTCACCTCGAAACCAGTTCGGTGCTCATCCGCCAGCTTCCGGCTGAATTGCTCGATGCGACGAATGCTGCCTGGCAAATTTGCGACGAAATCGAGGGCGAGGCACCGCAAAACGAGTTACTAACCGTTTCTGGAGGGGTAGTTAAACTTGGCAAGTCTAGAGATGACAGTTTATATGGATGGGATAACGAGTATGGGCAATTCACTGCCCAGATTGGTGAATTCAAAGCGTCAAAGTTCCTCGTTTCCAACCAAGAATTTTTAGAGTTCGTCGAAGCCGGCGGCTACCAAAATGAGGATTACTGGACTCCCGAAGGCTGGAGTTGGGTCCAGTTTAAGGAGCCGACTTGTCCATTGTTCTGGGTGCCACAGGCAAACGGCTCATATCGTTTTCGGGCCATGCTCGAAGAAATAGAAATGCCATGGTCATGGCCCGCCGAAACTAACTACCTTGAGGCAAAAGCGTTCTGTAATTGGAAGACTTCGACAACCGGCGAGCCTACTAGGCTTCCGACAGAGGAAGAGTGGTACCGTATCCTCGACTACACGGAAACTCCAGATGCCCCAGAATGGGAAAAAGCACCTGGCAACCTCAACTTGGAGGACGCCGCATCGTCGGTTCCTGTGGACCGCTACTCATTTGGCAAAGGCTTTTACGATGTCCTTGGCAACGTTTGGCAGCATACCGAAACCCCCATCCGCGGTTTTCCAGGATTCGAGGTCCACCCTCTCTATGACGACTTCTCCACCCCAACATTTGATACGAAACACAACCTGATAAAAGGAGGTTCGTGGATATCTACGGGTAACGAAATTATCCGGGACTCACGCTACGCCTTCCGACGCCATTTCTATCAACATGCGGGCTTTCGCTATATTTTATCGGATACACCGGTGGAAATTCCGGACGACAGTTACGAAACGGATCCTGAGGTTATCAACTTTTGTGAGCTTCATTACGGCTCTGAATATTTCAACGTTGAGAACTATCCTGAAAAACTGGCCCAGGTCGCTCTCAATCACGTTCAGGGCCGCAAAAAGAAAAGGGCTCTAAACATCGGTTGCAAAACGGGTCGAACGGCTTTTGAACTTGGCGTCGAATTCGAGAGCGTTACCGCAACCGACTTCTCCGCTCGCATGATAAGAATCGGCGTCGACCTCAAGGAAAAAGGGTACACCCAATATACGCTTCCCGAGGAAGGCGAAATCGTCTCTTTCCATCAGAAAAATCTTCAGGAACTCGGCCTTGATCGTTCACGAGAAAATGTTGAATTCATGCAAGCGGATATTTCCAACATGAAAAATCTGTTTACTGGTTACGACCTCATCTTAGTGGATACTTCTTTAGAGAAGGCATACAACCCGAAAAAGTTTCTTGATTCAGTCCATAATCGTCTCAATGCCGGCGGCATTTTGATTATCGCTTCTAATTACGACTGGAAGAACGAACGGACAGATAGAGACCAATGGCTAGGCGGCTTCAAGGTTAATGGTGAAAACACCACAACCCTCGACAGCCTGCAGTCGATCCTCTCCCCTCATTTTAAACAAATCGATAAGCCATTCGACATTCAGCAAGTACTGCGCAAGCACAGACGGTCTTACGATCACAACATCGTTCAAGTCACTGTCTGGGAAAAACAGAGCTAAAAAAGAGCTTTTGCCGCTCGTCGGTCGGCAGATTCCAGTCTAAAAAAACCTCGCTCAAAGAGTGTTGCCAGCCAGGCCTGGCGGCCAAGGCCTCCTTCACCCCAGTACAATATGGTAGCAAATTTATCACGTATATCTCAGGAACCACTAAACCGGTATAACCTACTTCCTCATTGAGATTAACGGTGTAAAACCCTTGTCCCAGTGAAACGAGCATGACTGCATTCTGGGCTGCCTGAGGCCAGTGAAAGCGGGCCAACGTCTGGAATTTACTCGTAGTTTTTTAACTAAGCTATTTTCTCCCCAATCGTCATTTTTCGCTAGGAATCCAGAACCTTGTTGCAATTTGAGCATCGGATTCGCAAGTCAATTGGGTAGTCTCTGATATATACTTTCTTCATCCGGGGCCACTGTCAGATGATGCGTCGTATCCTTTTTATAGTTACAGTATTGTCCTGACTTTAATCTACCTAAAAGCTTTGCTACGCATGTAGCGGTAAACCGGCTAAAAAAGAAACCGCATTTTTGCCCTATCCAGCCACGTAGAGGTCGAGCCTATCAGGTTAAATAGAAATTGAACGATTACCGTCCGAGCCGTCTACTCCACCTCGAATCGTCCAATGAACGCTAAATTACCCTTACCAATGTTCCGTGAAAAGGTCACTAGATCGTCATCAAACATCGCAGCGGCGTAAAGAAATTCACCATAGGGGGAAATAAGCATTTCGTAGCTGCCATCCGAGCCTTCAAATACTTATCGTTTTTCAAGATGAGCATCTACAAAGACCAGTTACTACAGTGTTTCAAACGATGGATTTTCTGCCTGCCCAGACACTTGAAGCCAATGTATAGCCGCAACATTAGCTATTCTCTTCTCATTCCTAATTGCCAAGCTCGGGATCCTGCCCTCTCATCTTCAAAAACTCATGAGAGCTAAAAAGCTTTACCTGCACACTTCCAATCGAATCGAATCGCTCGCTGAACGACTCGTCGAAGTGTCACGCGAAGACCCATTACCTGGTCTACTAGAACAAGAAACAGTCATGACTCTGAACCCCGGTATGGCCCGCTGGCTCCGGTTCCGAATTGCCCATTCCCTCGGTGTATCCTTTGGCTGGGAATTCCCCTTCCCGGGGAAATTTTTCCAGAGAATATTCGCGGGTTTTGCGTCCACCCATCCTAAGACAGGTATTTTTGATGAGAACAGTGCTCGTTGGGAGTTATTCGACATTCTCGACAACCTTGAGGATCGCCCCGAATTCGCTCTTCTGAATCGATATTGCGAACCGAGTTCCGCACGCCGTCTACAGCTTGCCAGCCGTCTCGCTTGGCTTTACGACCAATACCTGCTCTACCGTCCAGAATCGATCACCGATTGGGAATCAGGAGGGGACTCCAATGATTGGCAGGCGGAAATTTGGCGACGACTATGCGAACGAGCGTTTCCCAATACGGGACGCCCCCAGCACATTGCCCGAATTTGGCAGCAACTAAAGGCCAGCAATCCAACCCATATAAGACCAGATAGCGCCCGCTGGCCTTCTCGCATATCCGTCTTCGGAGTCTCGTCCCTCCCGCCCTTACATCTAGACATTCTGGACGTCGTCTCGCGATTCCGTCCCGTCCACCTTTATCTCCTTCAGCCTTCCGATATGTATTGGGCTGACTTGAGGTCTACCAAGCAAATCGCTCGGGCCTCCCAACGCAGGACCCCAACCGATCAAATTCCAGACTTCGATATTGAGGACGCCACTTACGACCTAGGCAATCCCCTACTCCCTTCCTTTGGAAAACAGGGCCAGGATTTTCTCGACCTCGCTCTCGACAAGGACCCCATTCACGATGACAGCACCTTCAGAGAACCTAATATAAGCACTCAATTGGGTTGCCTCCAATCCGATCTGTTTTTCCTTGAGAATCGTTCCTCCGGGGAAGAAACTCAGCACCGTTTTCCCAGTTACGACAGTACTATCCAAATCCACCGATCTGCTGGGGCAAGGAGGGAGGTCGAGTCTCTCTGGGACTACCTCGTCGACTATTTCTCAAACCATCCACACGCACAAGCGTCGGACGTCCTCGTTATGGCCCCCGAAATTCAGGAATATGTCGGCCATATCGAGTCAGTATTCTCAACCCAAGAAGACGCCAGCACGGCAATCCCTTTCTCCATAGCCGACCAGTCAGGACCACAGGAATCCGTATTCATATCAGGAGCGATCGAGTACTTGGAACTTTCTAATAAGCGAGTTACGGCACTTGAAGTAATCGAGCTATTGAAACATCCGGTAACTTTGGAAGCGTTCCATTTCTCGGAATCGGATTTCGAACGCATCGAGTACTGGATACGCGAAACGGGAGTGGTTTGGGGATGGGATGCTTCACACCGTTCTACCTTTAATGCGTTCCCCACAAACCGAAATACTTGGTCTGAGTTTCGAACTCGCTTAGCTGCCGGAATCGCTTTTCGAGACAGTGGCTTACTGATACAGGGAAATCACTCCCCATTCACTGAAATTGAAGGCGAAAGCGCCGAACTTGCCGGACGCTTCCTCGAGTTTCTCGACTTCCTTCAAGGCATTAGTAAAGACGCTGATCGCATTGAAACCATTGGCTACTGGAATCAGCGGCTTTGCCTGACACTTGATCGACTCAAACCAGCGGACGAAATCGAACTTAATCGATTCCAGGCTTCGATAGAGTCTCTCCAAAACGTGCTTCCCGAACAATCAGGAGTGTTCGCGAATGGTCGAGAGGCCTTGTCTTGTGCGATCAAAGCCCTAGAAAGCACCGCCCCGGTCAGCGGCTATTTGAGCGGAAGGGTCACGTTCTGCTCGCTCAAGCCTATGCGAAGCATTCCAGCTAAAGTGATTTGCCTGATAGGGATGGATAATGACACTTTTCCTCGCAAATCGATACGGGCTCCCTTTGATCTTTTAGCCCAGAATCCCAAAAGGGGGGACCGAAACGCGCGGGACGAGGACAAACAGTTCTTTCTAGAAACGTTGCTCGCCGCTCGAGAACGCCTTTTCATTAGCTACAAAGGGCTATCTCCGGTTAGCGACATCAAGCGGGAGCCTTCAATCGTCGTCTCGGAACTAATCGATTATCTTGAAAATGCTGAACCCGCTTCTCCAAAAAAAAGTCGCGTCGTAACGCATAAAAGACAGTCATACGATCCTGAATACTTCAAAGAGATTTTCCTCTATACTTATTCGAGCCAAAGGGCAAAGAATTGCCAAGCTTTCTTGGCCCGAACGTTTTCAAAGGAACATGAGAATCCAGCAATTAAATTCGAACCGACACCGATCGAGGCAAAGAAAAAGGCCATTCCAGTCGAGTCTTTCATTAGGTTTTTCAAGGATCCACAAAAATACTTTGTCACCAACGTACTGGGCGCTCGCTTTACCAATATTGCGGACACTCTCCCTGAAATAGATTCGCTAATTCAGAACCCTCTCGACCGGTACAAGCTTCAACAGTGCTTCGCGGAAGCAATACAGAACAATCAATCCATTGAGTCAATCGATCGGGCACTGGTTGCCTCACTCAAGCTGCTCCCCCCTGGATACCTAGAAAGGCTGTCCTACGAAAAGCTTCGCGAACAAGCTTTGAGTATAGAGAGGATGCGCAAACAGTTCAAAGACCCTATTCAACGAGAGATTCTCTCGATTCAACTAAGCCTAAATAAAAACCGCCTCCTCGGACAGCAAATAAGTGGTGTCTCCCAAGGTCGACAATTTTTTCTTCACCCGGGCAGATGGAAAGCAAAATATAGTATCGAATTTTGGATACGACATCTTTTTTCAAATGCGTACAAACCGCAAAAATCACTAATCCAATCCCTCCAGGATTCCGAGTCGTCCATAGAACTTCCACCGATTGTTGATGCCATCAGCATTCTCGAAGACCTGCTTTCCCTATTTCTTAGAGGTCAAGAGCGTCCCCTTTCATTTTTCCCGCAATTGAGTTGGGATGCTCTCGAAAAAATGGAAAAGCAAACGGTTCAATTCGAGCAAGATGAATTCGTCTCTTTTAGCAAATCGCTTCTCGTCGACGACTCCCAAAATGCTTGGTCTACACCAGCCTACCCGTGGGATAAATATGCACAAACCTGTTTTGGCGAAGAACCGACGCTAGGTGTTGGCTATGCCCAACTGTCTCTCTGCATCTGGGGGCCCTTCAAAGAAGCTCTTCAGAAGAAAGGATTTCACTAGTCATGTTCTCAATTGATAAAGGGGTTTCCATTGTCGAAGCAAGCGCCGGCACTGGGAAGACCTATACACTGTGCCGTATCGTATTGAAACTCATTGTGGAGCAAGGGATTCCCATAGACCGGATACTGGCAATTACTTTCACCCAAGCGGCAACTGAGGAGCTCATTTCCCGCATAAGGGAACTACTCCATGATTCGATATCTCAGCTCGACTCCGGAGAGATCGGAGATCTGGCACTAAAAGAACTGATAGAACAGCAGGACATTGGACCCAATGTCGCTCGAAATCGCCTACGCCACAGTATCGAAATTTTTGACGATGCTTCGATTTCAACAATTCACGGCTTCTGCAAGCGCTCGCTCGATTTCGTTTCCCTTGAATCAGACATCGCCCTAGAAGCCAATCTGGAGCCCGTAGATGACGATCTAATCAAACGACTTCAGGACGAATACGTTCGGATCAATATTTTGGAGAAATCGCCCTTACTCAGTGCATTTTATATCAAAACGACTGCTTACAAAAAGCGCCTCAACACGATCGCTAAGGAATGTGCTTCCCACCCATACGCCCTACTCGAACCGAAGCCGACCGAAGCTCACGTTGATCAGCTCGAAATTCTCTTTGATCTTTTACTCGAGTCTATCACTCCACTTCTGGAATCTGTGGATACATTCCTTAATCACTTGAAGAAAGGTGGAAAGTTCTACAGGCGCCTCTCGACTCAAACTGGTATCAATGCACTCGAAGCCCTCCGTAATCGCCGCTTCGCTCTCCTAAGTGATCTAAAACTGCTTAGCGAACTCAATACCGCTAGCTGGAGTTCTTCTCTCAAAAAATCTGCCGAACACCTAGAGCCCCCTCCATTTTCCAAGCATGTCGACAATCTTCTGAGTGAAACCGACCAAATTTTCACAGTTCTCGTTTCTCGCTACCGAGACTGGCTCTTCGATAATCTCCGTGCCGAGAAGGAGCGTCAAAACGTTGTCTCATTCAACGACCTTCTCCATGTTCTCAATCGGGCCTTGAATGATAACCAAGGAGATGCCGTTGTACAAGCAATCAACCAACAATTTGACGCCGCACTCGTGGACGAATTTCAGGACACCGACCCTACTCAGTATAATATTATAGAACGACTTTTCGGAGACGGCTCCAAATATCTCTTTTTCATAGGAGATCCCAAACAGGCGATATATCGCTTCCGGGGAGCTGACATATTTTCATACTTTAGCGCCACCGAATCCAAGTCGCTTCAGCGTATTCATTTGTCGGAGAATTTTCGCTCTTCACCAAAACTCGTGCAAGCAGTCAATGTTTTGTTCAGCGAATCCCCCGACGGTTTCGCTTTTGAAAAGATCCAGTTCCAGGCCGCCTCACCAGCCCGTTCATCGAGTACAAACATTCCACTGCAAATTGAGGCGATCGGTCTAGATAAACCAAACCCCCTCCGTCAGAAGGGTGCGATAAATCTCCTCGCATCTAATGCAGCCGAAGACCTCGCCCAACGAGCGATTGACCATCCGCAACTCAAGCTAGGAGACGTAGCCTTCCTGGTCGGGACTAATAGAGAAGCCAATGCCCTTCTAAAGCAGCTAGCGATAAGAGGAATCGACTGTGTCCTGCAGGCAGAACGGAGTGTCTTCGAAACGAATGAATTGGATATAATGCTCCAATTGCTTGAAACCCTTTCAAATCCTTCTAAGCACAGTACGATACGTGCTCTTCTCCTAACACCAATCGGTGGATACAATTGGCACGATTTGCTCCACCCGAAATTCGACGAAAAATCGCAGGAAATCGTAGGCTATCTACATGAATGGTCCCGTGAATGGCGTTCCTCCAATTTTGATTCCGCCTTTCATCGACTACTAATTCTGACTCGAGCAAATGAGCGGATGCTGGGTCGATTGAATGGAGATCGGCAGTACGCGAATCTATGCCAACTCAGCGAACTGTTGCAAAGCGAGGCTCTTACCCGTTTATCAACCCCCAAGCACCTCTACGCATGGCTCCTCGGCAAGAAAGACGAGAGCGTATCCAACCAAGAGGATTGGCAAACGCGACTTATCTCTGATGAAGGCAAGCCTCAAATAGTCACTATCCACAAAAGTAAAGGTCTCCAATTTCCGATTGTAATCTGTCCGTTCCTCTCCTTGCTTCGCCCTAGGGCAAAGCGGGAACATGCCCTTTACCATACTTCTGGTCAGGATCAAAGGCTGGTCATCGATCTTGCACCCGACAAGAACTCCGATGCTCTAGGTAGAGCTGAAAATGAGGAGTACGCAGAGCACCTGCGTCTAATCTACGTAGCCCTAACGCGGGCGACTGATGAGTGCCGCATTTATCTCGCTCCTGAAGAAAGCGCACCTCGGGAAAACCCTCGACCTTCATCATTCTGTCAATTGATTCTTGGAAACGAGAAATCGTTCACTTTACACAGTCAAAAAAACATCTCGCCTTCACTACTGCAACGTATCCAGGAGTTCGATTCGCGTTGTATCGAAGTAAACCCTCGACCTTTAACGGAAGGGGGAGATTTATCGATAAGCCTGTTTCAAAATTTTGAGAATCAGGGGTTCAAACCCAACGCCCTTCCGATCAATCGTAGTTTAATACCAGCCGCAGAGCGAATACTCAGTTTCTCTACGATTGCTCGGATGACACACACTAGCGATCTCGTAATAGAAGAAGTAGGCAACGACGAGATGGTAATCAAAGAGAATGTCCAGGCTCTCGACTTGATCACCGATCCTGAGCCGGAACCCGACAAACCCAGTATCTTTAATCTGCCCAAGGGAGCGAACACTGGTAATCTTTTCCACTCTATCCTCGAGGAAATAGATTTTCAAAAACCCGATACTATTAGCGACCGCGTTCAACAAAGTTTTAACCGACTTCGCTATGGCTATCCTGAATACAAACGTATCGTTTCACATTCGATCCACCAACTATTGTCAAAACTTCTCGACGGTGTAATCGCCCTCGACCAGATCGCTCCTATTCAGCGTGTTCCTGAAATGGAGTTCGCCTATCCTACTTCCAATGAAACGCTTCAAAAGATTCAAAAAGCCTTTGAAAACAACCCGACTCCCGGGATACCTCGAACGTGGATAAACACCCTAATACTCAAGCACACGAACGTTCGGGCTTCGATGCTAAGAGGGTTCATCGACTTAGTATTCGAACACAACGGGAAACTATTCCTATTGGACTGGAAGACCAACCACCTTGGAAACAGCGTCGAATCTTACAGCCAGCGTGCAATTAAGCACGCGATGTTCCAGCACGACTACTACTTGCAATACTGCCTCTATTGCGTTGCATTGAAAAGATATATTGAGACCCGGTTCCCAAATAAAGACTTTTACGATTTATTTGGAGGCGTATTCTACCTCTTCATACGAGGAATTAACGAACATGATGATAGCGGCATCTTTTACGATCGTCCCAGTCAGCCGTTACTGAAAGCGCTAGACAAAGCAATTGGCCAATGAAGGAGGAAACCAACATCGAGTCCCTCAAGCAAGCCCTGCGTTCCGAACCTTTTACTGCGGCAGACAGAATTTTTGTTCAATTTCTCGCTGATAACTACAAAGAAGAGAACCCCCTTGTTCTTGGGATAGCTGCACTTTGCAACGCCGCTACTCGAGAAGGCCACTCCTTCTTGGACCTATCCTCTAGCGAAACTCTACCCTCTCTTTTATTGAATGATATGGACTACGCATGGCCTAATCTCGGGGAATGGGAGCGAATCGTTCAATCGAGTACTTGCATCGGTAAAGAATCTGAAGGATTTCCTTTAGTGATCGCTCGATGTTCAGCACTGTACCTAAATAAGTACTACGAATACGAGAAAATCCTTGCTCACTCTCTTGTCGAAAAAACGGCTCCCGATTCTATCCACTCCTCGAAAAGCTTACCCCGCGAAAAACAGGAATCACCTAACACGGAAGACCTTCAACAGGTCGCAGTAGTTCAAGCCCTCAAAAACCAGATCTACATTATTTCAGGCGGTCCCGGAACCGGGAAAACGACAACCGTACTTGGATACCTAACCCAAGCGATCCTTTCACACGAAGGAGAAAACCCATTACGTATCACGGCGGTCGCACCCACGGGGAAAGCCGCCGCCCGTCTTTCTGAATCCATCCGAAACGGAATGACCCGCTTAAATCTAAATCATGCCATCATCCAACAACTGCTCGATATTCCGTGCATGACGGTTCACCGCTTGCTACAGGGTCTTCCTAATCGAGTCACTTTTCGTCGCAATCGCCAGATGCCGATCGAGTACGACGTCATCGTCGTCGACGAAACTTCGATGATCGACTTGCCCCTAATGCAAAAGCTGTTGGATGCGGTACCCCGCACTTCCTCTATTGTTTTCCTTGGAGATCACCATCAATTAGCTTCTGTGGAGGTAGGCTCTGTCTTCGGCGACATGACCCGCTCGGCCCTCGACCCCCGAAGCCCCCTATTCGGAAAATTAACCACCTTAACGAAAACCTATCGGTTTACAAAGGAGAGTTCGATTTGCCGATTTTGCGAGATATGCAGAGCAGGAGATGTCCTAGAACTTGAAAGTCTACTTCAAATTCAAAAAAATGACTTTGTATTTCAAGCGATAGGAAAGGCTTCTCGCCAATCCATCCCGCCGATCCTCGATCTCATGGTGGAGGCCCACCAAAAGCGACTTCAGGCTCATAGCCTTGAGACTGCTTTCCAATCAATTTCCAATTTTATTGCCCTAACCCCTTTCAACCGCGGTGACTTTGGGGTTTGGTCCCTAAACAAGTTGGTCGACGCACGGATTAGGCGAACCCACGATTCCGATCTCGGATCCTTCTATCAAGGCATGCCCTTGATTATCCTCGAGAACAACTACGACCTCGAACTTTTCAACGGTGATATGGGAATCGTCTGGCCAGATCCCAAAACTGGGGAACTATTTGCCTGGTTCAACGACCTTGAAGAAAATCTAAAGCGAGTACGCCTGAACTGGCTTCCAAAAAACGATCTCGCGTACAGTCTCACCATTCACAAGAGCCAAGGATCAGAATTTAACAAGGTCGTTGGAATATTCTCACCCGAAGAAAATGAGTTTGTAACCAAAGAATTAATTTACACGTGTGCGAGCAGGGCAAAAGAAAAGTTAATCCTTTTCGGTGACATTGACTTCTTAAAATCAGGAATACAGCGATCCGTAAAACGCGCCACTCGATTGGAAGAACAAATCCTCGAAATAAACGATTCAATTGAAATATGATTCAGAGGATAATCGAGGAAACAACTTCCAGAATTCTATCTATCCAAAAGCCTCATCCAATAAGAGTGGGAATCGATGGGCGCAGCGCTTCCGGTAAAACAACTTTTTCCGACGAACTGGCCGACTTCATTAGACTTAGTCACAAATCTGTCATTCGAGCTTCCATTGATGGATTCCACAATCCACCAGACTTACGCTATAGGACAGGAAAATTGTGCCCGGTAGGTTATCTCAAGAACTCTTTCAACAAACATGCAGTCATTGAGCAACTACTCCAACCTCTCGGTCCAAAGGGAAACCTCTTATACCGGGAATCTCAATACGACTTTGTCGCCAATCAAGAAACTCAAGTTGATCGCCTTCAAGCATCAGCGGATTCGATTCTCATATTCGAAGGGGTTATGCTATTCTGCGATGTCCTCAACCCCCACTTCGACTTTAGAGTCTATATCGACACCTCTACAGAGACGATTATTGATCGTGCATTATCAAGAGACCGTAAACGACTGGGTGGAGAGGCAGCAACATTAGAGAAATACGAGCGTCGTTACCTCCCCGGGCAGGCAGAGTACGCCAAAAGACACAAACCTAGGGACCAAGCTGACATCATAATCGACAATGATGACTACTCAAATCCTTGTATCGTCACGCTGTAACACTCGAGTGGGCATTCTACTCGCCCTAAATTGGAAACCCTCAACTTTATAACTTCAATTAAGTGCCTTTACGCTCACTGGACCTGCTTCAGTCCTCGCGGCTGGTAACCTCAAGAAGATGGTACCCAAATTGGGTTTTAACTGGGCCCTGCACTTCGCCAACCGGCGCCGAAAAGACGACCTCGTCAAATTCTTTCACCATCATACCGGGACCAAATTCACCCAAATCACCACCGCTTTTACCCGATGGGCAATGGGAGTGCTGCTGAGCCAAATCGGCAAACGAAGAACCTTCGTCAATTTGAGTTTTGAGAGCAGCACACTCTGTTTCCGTTGCTACTAGTATGTGTCGGGCACTTGCTTTTGCCATGGTATTGTATCAGTTCCTTCAAGATCAAACCACAACGATCTGAAACGATACCTGCGAGGTAAAGCAGAAAACGGTGTATCCGATTTCGTTCGGATGACATTTCGATACCGCAATTACCATGCACCGCGACCCAAAAACTAAATTACTGCCAAAATCCGTTCCTGCATTTGGGATTCAAAACCGACACTTCACCTTGATACTAAACCTTCAAAGTGATCTGATTAGTGAGCCCACTAAAACATGAACACACGAAGACGCTTTCTTACCCTTTCAGCTCTCGGATCTTGCACCGGATTCGGTACCCTAAAGTCACTTGCTCAAACGAAACCCGTTAAAGGCCCCGTCATCCTATCCACTTGGAGAACCGGAATTCGAGCCAACGACTATGCCTTCGAAGTGCTGCAATCAGGCGGCAGCGTGCTAGATTGCGTCGAGAAAGGGGTCAACATGATTGAGAACGACCCAAATGTGGGAACGGTAGGAATCGGCGGCTTCCCCGACGAGGAGGGGCATGTGACTCTAGACGCCTGCATCATGGATTCCCGCCAGCGATGCGGTTCCGTCGCCTTTCTTCAACATATTAAGAATCCCGTTTCCGTGGCCCGAAAAGTGATGGAGGATACTAAACACGTGATGCTAGTGGGCGAAGGGGCTCTCAATTTTGCTCTCAAGCACGGCTTCAAAAAGGAAATCCTCCTTACTGAAAAATCGTTGGCAGATTGGAGGAAGCGAAAGGCCGAACAGGACGGCAAGCTGCCGGAAATTAATGTAGAAAACCACGACACCATCGGAATGGTCGCGAGGGATGCAGAAGGTAACCTTTCGGGGTCTTGCACAACGAGTGGCGCTGGTATGAAAATTCACGGCCGTGTAGGCGATTCGCCTATCATCGGCGCAGGGCTTTACGTTGACAACGATATCGGAGCCGCCTGTGCCACCGGATGGGGAGAAGCGGTGATCGAGAATGCCGGCAGCGCAATGGTCGTGGAACTCATCCGCCACGGTCGCTCCCCACAAGATGCCTGCCAAGAGATCGTAAAGCGTATCGCAAGGAAATTCGAAGATTGGGAATCCATCCAAGTAGGCTTTATCGCCATGGATAAAGCCGGCCGTGCCGGGGCTTACGCCATACAAAAAGGATTCACCTACGCCCATCACGCCAACGGACAAAATCGCGAGATCAAATCCGACAGCCTTATATCCTAAAAAAAGACGAGAAGCTCAGTCCACTCTCTCAGGACCCTGAATCTCGGTCCGGTTCCCTTCCGGATCTACTGTAAAGAATCAATCGATACCTAGAATCTTGTACGGGTCCCACTTCATAGGGAAGCCAGCCTCCTCAACCGCTTCGGCACAGGAATGCACGTCTTCCACAAAAAAGGCTATGTGGTGTTTTCCCAATGCAGGTTCACGCGGCCCGACAATGTGCAAACCACATTTCCGAGATCGTACCACACAACAGGAAAGTCAAAACTCTCTGGACGGGGAATATCCTGCAAACCCAATAATTCGCTATAGAACGTCTTGGCCTTCTCAAGGTCCAAAACATCCAAGGCCACATGATCCAGCTTTTGTACTTGTATCTTCCTCATTTCAAACATTTCACAGAGCAACTTGAGAGACGCAAGACTTAGACGAACAGCGAGAAAACCTATGCTTAAATCGATCGGGTCCTTGATTTTGGTTTGCTACTCTGCTTGCGAATCAAACAATAAAAACACAACATTGCGGCCGCTCGCACAAATCAATATCTTCGACATACCACGTTCGATAGCCAGACCGCCTGATTCTTCAGCAATCAGCTTCCTTCACTTTTGTTTAGCGAGATTTCGATAGAAGCCCAAAAGAGAGTTTTCAGAACGGTTCAACCAATACAGCCAGATTGGATTTTCTCCCGCACCGATGGCCACGACGACCCTGTAATCTAAACCTAAATACGCTTCGGTACCAACTTCTTCTAATCGCTGAAAGAATTGTTTCTGGCCCCAGAGAACGAACCCGATCATCGGGATTAATAGGAGGCTATCGGAGTCAGATGGGATCTCGTTACAATCACAATGCGATCGGATTCTATCTCACTATTACCGACTGCCAATCTCTTGTATCCTGCAAAAGCGGCCTTCCCCTGATCAGATCGAATACTCCTCGTTGCAATCTCCCAACATAGCGAGCACCCACATCACCTACATAATAGTTCCCACTTCGAAACGTTTGGGTGGGATCAATTTTCCGTATTTGGGCATCGATAGAATGCGGTCAGCCTCTCGCAAATGACGTGCGGACTCAGTAAAACCTAACAGTAATTTTGAAGGAAAGCATCCACGATCCCTTCACGTAACCCCAAAATTGTCCCGTTCGACTAAAACGGTCTTCAACTCGGATTTGGATGCTGTCAAAAAGCCAGATTGGCCGCTACCCCTCCCCTGGGCAGCGATAAGACCAAAGGAACCGTCCAAAATCCTAAGGGTTAGCGATATAAGTCACTTAGGGGAAAAATGAGTACCACAGGCATCGCTTTTGAAAGCGATACCGTTATGCACCACCTAATCAACTGGCCGACGTTGCTTTAATATCCAGCTTGATCACAACCTCATCCCTTATAAGATCATCAACTTTGCCCTTGTAGACAATACCAAAGTCAAAACGCATGATGTCGAACTCAGCCTTCAGCATAACCTCATTATCAGAGATCGATACCTCCGGTTTGAAAGAAATACTCTTAGTCACACCATGGAGGGTCAGGTTTCCTGTCAATTCTGGACCCTGAGGCGTATCTTGCATGGAAGTTACTGCAAATTCAGCAGTAGGAATATTTACCGTGTCAAAGAAGTCGGCTCTTTTGAGGTGGCCGGTAAGGCGATCATTGTCAGACCAAAGCGAGTCCATCTGAATCGTAATCTTGCTTGGGGCGACAATCTTGTTATCCGCTACTGCAATTTCTCCCTCAAAACTGTTGAAGCCACCGCCGTGACTTCCAGTTACCTTGGAACCGACAAAAGATATGGTCGAATCCGAACGAATCGAATAGATCGAGGAATTCGCTACGGACTTTGCCGCCTCCACGGCCTCCGCCACCGTAGCCGATTCTGTTTTGTCTGCTGGGTTCGAGCAACTCGTTAGCAGAATTCCAGTGGCAGCAAAGGCAGTTAAAAAAAGGTGCTTAGTGAATTTCATCGTAATAGGTTACATCCATAAGTTTTGGATGAGTCAACGGAGATCGATCTCAATTGATTGAGACTATCCCAAAATCAAGGATACCATTTCATGGCCTCAAAGACCGCGAAGAAACGGCGAATCCTTAGCCGCTGATTTTAAGGAGAATACAAAATTACAGACAAAAAATACCGTGATCCTGTCTGTACATGTTGAATAGGTCACGGAAAGCTTCCGCTGCAGCGTGAAAACGAAGGAGGAGCAGTCCCTAGAATGAAGCTATTCGCAAAGCTGGCTACCCCTTAAGTTTAATGGGTCGCCGACTTTTAGTGGCTAGGAAGGTCGTATTTATCGCGTAGTCGCTTCAATTGAGTCTTCATCTCCTCCAGTACCCCTGCGTATTCTCGAACACCCGACACGTCCCTCAATTCGTTTGGATCAGTTTTCAAGTCGATTAGCTCTAGGCCGTCGTTGGAATAAAAATTGATTAACTTAAATCGCTCCCCACGGACTCCTTCATGTCTCGGCACCCCATGTTCTGTCAGATGCTCATAGTAGTGATAATAGAGATACTTGCGCCAGTCATCGGTGTCAGGATCCTCCAATATGGGCAAAATGCTCGCACCTTGAATCTCTTCAGGAACTTCCAGGCCGACAGCCTCAAGTAAGGTTGGAGCATAATCAATATTTTGCAATAGTTGATCGAACCGAGTTCCAGGTTGAATCTTCTCGGGCCACCGAATTAGAAACGGCATACGCAGCGACTCTTCGTACATCCAACGCTTGTCATACCAACCATGCTCGCCCAAATAAAAGCCCTGATCAGAACTGTAGATGACAATCGTGTTTTCAGACAAACCGTTCTCATCCAAATAACTAAGAATACGACCCACGTTCTCGTCCACAGAGTCAATACAGCGCAGATAATTCTTAATGTACCTCTGATACTTCCACCTTACTAAATCAACACCAGCCGGGGGTGATGCAAGAAAGGCAGCGTTTCGCGGTTCGTAGTAAGCATCCCACACCGCTTGTTGCTTTGGCGTCATACGAGGCCTCTCCGGTTCGCGTAGCCGACTTTCAAAATCATTCGCAATCGGCACCCGCTCCTGAAATTTCATATCCCATTGGTATATTAAATGGTCCCTAATCGACATAGCGTTGCCGGCGAGCGTCTGACTTCGCCCAGTCCAATCATCAAAAAGCGAGTCCGGCTCTGGCACCGGTGCGTCATCGTAGTTATAGAGGTGTTTCAAATTAGGCGCCCATGTCCTATGAGGTGCCTTTTGCTGACACATCAAAAGAAACGGCTTGTCTTGGTCTCGCCCCTCTAACCACTGGAGTCCAAGGTCTGTCGTAATATCCGTAATGTAGCCTTCGTATCGCTGCATCTTATCCTGACCAGTGCTCGTGTAGAAATCCGGATTATAGTAACTACCCTGCCCTGGCACGACCTCCCAGTAGTCAAAACCGGTCGGGTTCGACTTCAGGTGCCACTTGCCAACCAGAGCAGTTGAGTAACCTGCCTCTTGCAGCAGTTTCGGAAAAGTCATCTGAGTCCCATCGAACTCTGCTCCGCCCGAATTAGTATAAAATCCGTTTTTGTGACTATGTTTCCCTGTCAGAACGCTTGCCCTTGAAGGGCCACAAATTGAGTTTCCACAAAATGAATTAAGAAAAATCCCCCCTTCTCTGGCCAACCGATCGATGTGCGGAGTCTTATTTATCTTCGACCCGTACGCTCCGATCGATTGAATCGCGTGATCGTCCGTGAAGATGAATACGATGTTCGGTCGACGAAACTCTTCGCCTCTAGCACTCAAAAATGAAAGCTCCAGGCCGACCCAGCAAACCAGACGCAAACAAGTAACACAATTCGGAATAGAAAACCTGGCCATAGTCGAAGAGAATTGTCGCGAATCTCCGTACACGCAAGCCCGTACATACCATAATTCAAGAGCGGCCCTTTTCCGACCAACCTAGTAAATCTCAGCGAACTTCCCTTCCCTTGCGGTCAACAGGTGGCCACAACCATCTCTAGAACCTCATGCCAGCCGCTTAAACCTGATATCCAGCTCCCTCTCGATCTCTTTTAAACGCTTCACATCGAGTCCTGTAATGAACGCGATGGAAACCCCGCTCTTTCCCGCCCGAGCGGTGCGACCGCTTCGGTGCGTATAGTACTCGATCTGGTCGGGAAGTTGATGATGGATCACGAATTTCAAATCTTCGACATCAATACCCCTAGCGCTGACATCCGTTGAAACCAGTATTTGAGTACGGCTTTTCTTAAAACTGCGCATGACCTTCTCGCGTTCTCTCTGAGAAAGTTCGCCCTGAATTACCCCCACCGAAAATCCTTCATCCGTAAGATGCTTGGCGAGGTTGACCGTCCCAGCCCGCGAACGGCAGAAGACAAGCCCCCGCTCTTCCCCACGAGCCTCGATGCACCGTGTGATCTCCGCGAATTTGTCCTCTATACGACAGATCACATATCGATGGTCAATGTTCGGGTTAACCACGTTTTTACTATCCACTCGGACCGTGTGTGCCACCGGCGACATATACCCCTTGATAATTTGACGCAGGGCTTTCGGCATCGTTGCCGAGAAGAGCCACGTGCGGCGTTTCCCGGGCAAATGCCCCAGAATCGTCTCCAAGTCTTTCTTGAATCCTAAGCTCAACATCTCGTCGGCCTCGTCCAGGATTGCGATTCTCACAGAGGACAAATCCAATGCCTTCGCCTTCAGGAGATCTATAAGTCTGCCTGGAGTTGCGACCACAATGTGAGTGGGACGATTCAGGTTCGCTTGCTGAATCTCAATCGCTTCTCCACCATAAACGCATTCCGAGAAAATTCGGTCAGGGTAGTAGCGCGTAAATCGAAAGA
>CEPA01046730.1_pt1 | contig 26690 bp, 24 predicted proteins | sample 356241 | NCBI WGS metagenome assembly CEPA01 (sample SAMEA2620542, study PRJEB7988) | marine metagenome | biome: marine biome (ENVO:00000447); feature: surface water layer (ENVO:00002042); material: "saline water (ENVO:00002010), including plankton (ENVO:xxxxxxxx)" | depth 5 m
ATCAACCATACCAGCCGCATGGATCATTCGCACAACCACAACTTCTTCAATTTCACTAAAACGGGCCAGATCGGCTTCTTTCCTGATTGTAGCAAAAGATTCAGCATAAATTGCTGCGCCATCTTTTTCGTAAATATGTGGCATAGTAAATCTTTACGACCTTGTTTCCTTTAAATGTTCCAAAACTGAAGTCTGTGTGGAACATTTAACGACTGGTTTGTCCCAAGCATAACCTTTTTCGACAATATCAAATCTACCCTCATTACCGACTATGCAAATTTCCTTAGAATTAGGAGATGCACATCCCTTCGAGCATCCTGAGATATGAACATTTGTTCCAATAATAAACTCTTCTTGATGAGCTAAACTCTCCGCCAAATTCCTTGTCTTTATAGTTGCTGACGAACAATGCGGAGCTCCAGGACATACATTCATCTTTAATCGATTATCTTGCGGCTCATTGATTAAACCAAGATTTGTGTCTGGTAGGCTTTCAACAATCAGCATTTTATTTACAGTAAACTGAACCGTTTTATTTGCAGCTGCAAGCTTCCGCAAATGCTCACTTTTAAGTTGGCCAAATGGAGCAGCTAAAATAAACTTACTTTGGTACCTTCCAACGGTTATTTTCTGTGAAAAAGGTTCTTTTATTTTTTTAATTGTTTCCCATGGAAAATTGTTTTGTTCCACAACATCGCGCATCCTCATCGCACGTTCATTTTTTTGAACATTCTGGATTTCGAGATACCACTCAACAATTTTTTTAATATCATTCATCAAATTATTTTCGTTAGTATAAAAAGCCTCTTTCATACCTGCACATCTCAACATGAGCTTTGAGCCTGAAACCGCTTCGATAAACAAATCACCTAAGTCATCAGAAAGATAGCGACTTTCATGATGGTCGATACAAAATCCAAATTTTTCTGGCAAAAACGGTAACATTTCAACACTTGAGTAAATTTGGGAAGCGCATCGCCACAGAAGTGAATTTTTTTGTATAAATGGTGGTACGATAATATTTAAGCGATCTAGTTTATCGCTATCACTGACTAATTCTTCAGTCTGTAATTTTAAAATTAAGTTAGAATAATTTTTTTCGTTAATCCCACGAATTTGGACATTTGTACGCGAAGTAATATCAAGCAATCCATTCCCAAATTTATCTGAGCAATCAGCTAATACTAAAAGTTGTTTAGAATTTAGCATTCCATATTTTGGTTTTACACGCACCAATAAACCGTCACCAGACTGCATAGGGCGAAGAGCTGATGGACACCAACCTTTTGCAATGGGACGATTCATGCCGAAATCTCCAAATCGCCAAGAATAAAATTTCTACGGGTCTTCCAAAGACCAGAATTATATAGCTGTTTGAAACAGTCACGCATTGAGGCCAGTGCCTCTGGATTATTTTCGGACATGAATTTTACAATATCATCATTACCAATCGTTGCGTCATGATAACTATCAAATAAATGTGACCCAACAACATCAGCTAAATTTGCAAACGCTGCCATGTGGGATAAAGTTGCAGAAATTTCGGCTGCACCTCTGAAGCCGTGTCTTTTCATTCCTGCCAACCATTTTGGATTACAGGCTCGAGCGTAAACAACCCTTGCAATTTCCTCTGTTAGAGTACGAGACGCTGGTTTTTCAGGATCTGAGTTATCCAAATGATACAGAGAAACCTTACCACCAATGGAGGCTTTTGCTGCAGCGAAACCGGCCTCATGTGCTGCATAGTCAGCACTTAGAAGGAGATCTGTTTCCAGCATATCCTGAAGATGAACAAAGCTATCGGCTGCAGAAACTATATCTTTGAGACCTTTTTTATCCTGATAGATCCGCTCCCCATTTATTGCATAGCTACTTGCCTCCAACCATGCTTCAGCAGCTGCCTTTCTTCCTTCATCCGAAAACTGCTCGGGTGCTGAACCCATTCCCAACCCATACGAACCTGGAGCTGGACCATAAATACGCACGTTTTCTACTCCAGATTTATACGGGTTCCAATCTGCGGATTCTTCGCGATGGGACACAGCATCAATGGCCTGCTGATATAAAGTGGATAATGTAGGAAACACATCTCTAAATAAACCAGATACCCTTAAAGTGACGTCAATCCTTGGACGGTCCAGTGTAATCAGTGGCAGAATTTCAAAACCTGATACTCGTTCAGATCCTTCAGCCCATGTCGGTTTGACACCTAAGAGATGTAATGCCATTGCAAACTCTTCGCCAGCAGTGCGCATTGTGGCAGAACCCCATAAATCAACTATAACACCTGAGGGCCAATCGCCATTATCTTGTAAATGTCGACGAATAAATTCATCAGCAAGTTTAATGCCTTGCGAATATGCGGCACGGGTTGGTACGGATAATGGATCAGTAGCAAATAAATTGCGGCCGGAGGGCAAAACGTCCATCCGACCACGATAGGGTGATCCAGAAGGGCCCGCTGATATACGCTTTCCAGATAAAGCATTTTTTATAGCCAGCTTTTCTGCCAATTCAGAATTTTTTGTTTCGAAAGGTAATATCTGCTCACATTTCCGCCCAAATATATGCAGACCATCACCAAATTGAGTTTCCTTGATATCACAAACAAATCTATCTATCCGACTTAAAGCTTCTGAATGACTGCATTCATCACCTATGCCCAAATCCGCCTCAATACCCAAAGTTTCGGCTTCTACTCGAATAGTTTCCTTTAATCTTTCACGCCTATTTGGATCCAAACCATCAGCATTAGAAAATTCATCCAAAAGAGATTCTAAATAACAGAACTGAGAGGGCACTTCTGATGCTCGCAAAGCAGGTGGAATATGGCCAATAGTAAGGGCACCAACTCTCCTTTTTGCCTGGGCTGCTTCTCCTGGATCATTCAATATAAATGGATAAATTACAGGGATATTCCCAGTAAGTACTTCTGGCCAGCAATTTTTAGATAATGCAACAGATTTACCTGGAAGCCATTCCAAGGTTCCATGAGCACCAATATGAATAATTGCATCCGCTTTGAAAGCATTCTGTAGCCAAAGATAGAAAGCAACATAACCATGACATGGTGTGCGTGAAATATCATGATAATCTATATCACGCTGCGCAGGATCACTCCGTTCTGGCTGCAGAGCGATGATCGCCCCACCAATGTTAACCGCACTAAAATTAAAACTGCCATCGGTGACCAAAGAATCTTCAGTTATATCACCCCAAGCTTCAAATAGCTGGGCTTGCATATTTTTAGACAAGTTATCTAAAGCATTCTTATATTTTTCTACTGACCACTTAATTTTGTTTTGCTTCAAGCTAACTTCCAAAGGGTTTTCAAGTGGGTCACTTATATGTCCTAAATCTTCAAGAATAGATTGGGCGGATGCTAGAACATCTAAACCAACAGCATGCGCCATTTGCCAAGGCCTGCCAGGATAAGTCGAAAGTATCAAAGCTGGGTGTTGGGCTTCTAGTGGTATTTTTTGGAGCCTATGCCACCGATAAACTTTGTCAGCGATTGCATGAACTCTCTCATTATCGGGTTGATGTTCAACTCTGGAAAATTCAAGATTCCCATCTTTTTCTCCAGCCTCTTTGAACGATGCAACACCGGAAAAGATTCTTCCATCGACTTCTGGAAGAACAACATGCATTGCCATATCAGCAGGAGACAAGCCACGATCAGCCTCTATCCAAGCTGAACGTTTTGAAGTCGACAAAGCAACCTGAAAAACTGGAACACCGCCAGCATCAAGAGGAGATTCACCGGAGGAACCTTTGCCAGAAAATGATGTAGCATTTACAATACAGACTGGCTTGAAATATTTGATTTGAGAAATTATCCAATCTGCCGCATCAGGAATTTTAAGTGAAGGTGAAAATAAACCGACCACTGAAAATCCTCTCAATCGCAGCGCATCAAAAAGTGCTGTTATTGGCTTTAAATCTGCAGCAGTTATAAAAGAACGATAAAAAGTTAAAACTATAAGTGGCTTATTAAAATTTATCGACTTTACAGCCTGAGAAACGGAACAAACCTGTTGTTCGGGCGTCCAAGCACCGTATTTATCCAATGTTTTTGTACCGCGAACCGGCGATACACACAGGCCTGCGGCTAAAGCAAGTTGAGCTAGAGCTGCATGTGCTGCAACTGCACCACCTGTGTCACAAAATTCTTTCAATTGGCGAAGTGTCGACGTTGGTAATGTAGAAAACTCATCTAACTGAATATCTTCTCGGCCATCTGCCGGCAAAACAGCACACGCTATTTTATTTTTTTTAGCGAGTTTTATAACCTCTTGAAGACCATAAGACCAATATGGAACCCCACCAATAAGCCGAATAAGGATTCCTTTTGATTTTGACAACGTATTTTCTAAGTACGTATCAACTGAAACTGGATGTTTAAGTGCGGATAAGTTAGCAAGGCGCAAGGTTGGAAATTGATCACCCTGCAATTCAAATCCCCGTTTCCAACCTTCAGCAAAAGCGCCGAGATCACTATCAGAGAAAGATAAAACAACCAGATCTGCCCCAGTCTGGCCCAAATCGGTAGGGACTTCTGTCTCCTCTAAACCGTGTCTTTCTACAAATAAAACGTGCATGAATGCCTTTTAACCAGCTAGAATTTTTTCAATTGCTAGAGTATTTAAATTATCGTGTTCTGCTATAACTACAAGGCGACCTTTTTTTGGCTCATCTGGTAGCCATATCCGATCATATTGGGTTCTAATTCTGTTTCCAACAGCTTGAACTAAAAGCCTCATGGGTTTTCCAGATACAACTGCATAACCTTTGACCCTAAGTATACGTTCTTCATCAGCCAACCGCTTGACCCTGTCAACTAATTGTTCGGGTGATGGAAAATCATCAATAGAAAAAACCGCACTATCAAAATCTTCATGATCGTGATCAGGTACTCCGTCATGATGGGATGGTCTTTCAGAAAGGTCGTCCTCAGCTGCAGCTTCCAAGCCTAAAACCACACGAGGATCAACCTGACCTTCGGAGATTTCAATCATTGGTAGAGGTCGCGGAGCGATCTGTGAAATTTTTTTTCGAGCGGCTTCTTTTGCCATAGAATTTGTCAGATCAGATTTCGTTAATAAAACAAGATCAGCACAAGAAATCTGATCCTCAAAAACTTCTGACAATGGCGTGTCGTGGTCTAGCGATTCATCTGCTTCGCGTTGTGCCTCTACGCCAGCCAGATTTGGTGCAAATTGCCCAGACGCAACTGCTTCAATGTCGGCTAGAGCAATTACTCCATCGACTGTAATTCGTGAACGGATGTCCGGCCAATCAAAAGCCTTAAGAAGAGGCTTAGGCAACGCCAAACCAGAGGTTTCAATCAAAATGTGCTCTGGTCTGGGATTGAGAGACATAAGGGCCTCGATTGTAGGTATAAAATCATCAGCAACAGTACAACAAATACATCCGTTAGCTAATTCCATTATATTTTCAGCAGGGCAATCTGGGATTGCGCAACTTTTCAATATTTCACCGTCGACACCAACGTCTCCAAACTCATTAACTATAACTGCTAATCTTTTACCCAAGGGATTACGCATTAAATGAGTAATAAGTGTGGTTTTTCCCGAGCCTAGGAAACCTGTGATAACAGTTACTGGAACCTTTAATATGTCACTCATAATTAAACCTTTTTTATTAAGTGATGAAAAAGTCAAACATGGGTGATGATCTCGCTATACAAAATTTTAATAGCTATCCTTTTAATTCCACGAAACTTTCCATTATATGTTCAGACATAGCAAGAGATTCCTTTACACAACTATGCGAAATCCGACTTTGGATAGATATTTACGCACACCTAAGTCCGTTTTTATGGCTGCCTAAAACAAAATTTCACAACCATACCTACAATTTTCCTATTGCCCAAATCAAATAACGGTAACTTTTGTAACAGATCTTTACCTTGTTGTTTATCGGAGTGCTCCACATCAATCTCAGCGCTAGTCTGAAAGACTAAATGATCAACTTAGCATATTAATGGACATAGGATACATCACTATATTTTCTGTACTAAGAAAAAAGAAGCTGAAACTAGCAAAACTCCTGTAAAGATAATAGGTTTATCGCCGGTACACTCAAAATTTTAAAGATAAGAAAACCACTCAACCCGTTTACAAAATTGCCAAATGGGTAATAGTAAATTCCAGTGAAGAAAATTAGAGTTTGAACATGAAAAAATCAAAATCAGAAATTTTAGACGAAGCCCAACTTAACGAAGCACACAACGAAAAAATGCGAAAAATTAAGGAAGCTAGAGATAAAATGATGAATACTAAAACAGAAGAGAAAGGCCTCATTATAGTTCATACAGGTCCAGGCAAAGGTAAATCATCATCTGGTTTTGGAATGATCATGCGATGTATCGCTCATGAAATACCGTGTGCTGTAGTTCAATTTATTAAAGGGACATGGAAAACTGGAGAACGCAAATTTTTAAAAGAAAAGTTTTCTAAAGAATGTAATTTTATAGTTTCGGGTGAGGGTTTCACTTGGGAAACGCAAGATAGAGCCAAAGATATAGCTGCGGCAAAGGCGGGCTGGGAAGAAGCAAAAAAATTAATCCTTAACCCAGATATACAATTTGTTTTACTTGATGAGATAAATATTGCTTTGCGTTATGACTACTTAGATATCGACGAAATTGTTGAATTTCTTTTAACAAAAAAACCACCGATGACCCACGTGGTTTTGACTGGTCGTAACGCAAAAGAAGAACTAATAGCCGCCGCTGATTTAGTGACTGAGATGTCCCTTATCAAACACCCTTTTCGTGACGGAATTAAAGCACAAAAAGGTATCGAATTTTAGGGGTTCCGCCAAATGTCCGCAATAATGTTCCAAGGAACAGGATCAAATGTTGGGAAGTCGATCCTCGTTGCTGGTCTGTGTCGAGCAGCTTTTAAACGTGGATTAAATGTAGCGCCATTTAAGCCCCAGAATATGTCTAACAATGCTGCTGTTACAGAAGATGGTGGTGAAATTGGCCGTGCACAGGCACTCCAAGCAAGAGCCTGCAACTTACCATTTCATACTGATATGAACCCCATTTTATTAAAACCAGAAACTGAAACCGGTTCACAAGTTATAGTTCAAGGGCATCGCCAGAGCACCTTAAAAGCTCGAGAATACAACAAAGTTAAACCCCAGCTTCTAAAGCCAGTGCTGGAAAGTTTCGAAAGACTCAACTCTAAATTTGATCTTGTTTTGGTTGAGGGCGCTGGAAGTCCTGCGGAGATAAACCTTCGTCAAAATGATATTGCTAATATGGGTTTTGCAATAGCCGCAGATGTACCAGTCATTCTTATCGGTGATATTGATAGAGGCGGCATTATTCCTCAAATAGTCGGAACAAGTTATGTGCTATCAGAAACTGATAGACAAAAGATTCGAGGCTTTATTGTTAATAAATTTCGGGGTGACAAATCACTCTTTGACGATGGATACAAAATGATTGAAGATAGGAGTGGTTGGCGCGGTTTTGGTGTTCTAAACTATTTTAGTGATGCTTGGAAACTACCCGCAGAAGACGCACTAGACATTCAAAATACGTCAACTTCAGGCCAACTTAAAATCGTTTGTCTTTGCCTTTCCAGAATGGCTAATTTTGATGATCTTGATCCTATAGCACAGGAAAATAATATTGAACTCATAATGCTTAAAGCCGGTCAAGCCATTCCTGGAGATGCAAACCTAGTTTTAATACCGGGCAGTAAGTCTACTAGAGGTGATTTAAAGTTTTTAAGAGAGCAAGGTTGGGATGTAGATTTATATGCACACTACCGGCGAGGAGGACATATACTAGGCCTTTGCGGCGGATATCAAATGCTGGGCAGACAAATCAATGATCCTGACGGACTGGATGGTCCTGCTGGGAGAACAGAAGGATTAGGGCTCTTAAATGTAAATACTGAAATGCTACCTGAAAAAACACTGCGAAAGGTCACAGCCACACACGTAAAGTCAAAATTAGCTGTTAGCGGGTATGAAATTCATCTGGGAAAAACAACAGGAGAAGACTGTAAACAACCTTTTGCTTACTTAGACAAAGAGCCTGAAGGCGCCTGCTCCAAGGATGGCCGTATTTCTGGAAGTTACTTACATGGCTTGTTTTCCTCTGATGACTTCAGAAATGCATTTTTAGAAAACCTAGGAATTTCTACTGATGGTGATCTAAAATATGAGAAAAACTTAGATGATGTTCTTGATGAACTTGCCCAACATATTGAAGATCAATTGGATGTTGATGCTTTGCTAGAAGTTGCTCAGTGAAAATGGAGCTCTCTTTTTAAAAAAAACCAATTATCGAACAGAGTAAAAGTAAAAAAGTAGTCGCCCAAAGAAAACGGTCAAATAACTTAAGTCCAGAAAATACATCATAACCTGTTGGGTTTCGACCATCTTTGTTCAACCAGGGGTAATTTGTTTCAACGCCATCATAAATACGAGGTCCAGACAATTTGACCCCAATTGAAGTAGCAACACTCGTTTCAGGCCAACCCGCATTGGGCGAACGATGGTGCGATGCATCTCTTAGGGTTACGTGCAAAACTTCAAGTGTGTTTCGAGAAATTATAGCATAAATTAATGACGTTAAACGTGCTGGTATATAGTTCACAAGATCATCAAATCTGGCTGAAGCCCACCCAAAATCTCTGTACCTTTCATTTTTGTAACCAATCATGGAGTCAGCAGTATTGACGAATTTGTAAATTAACACGCCAGGAAAACCTAACAGAACGCCCCAAAAAAGAGGTGCTGTAACTCCATCAGATGTATTCTCAGCCAAGCTTTCTAAACTAGCCCTTGCGATATCATTAGAATCTAGGTGATTGGAGTTACGACCAACTATCATGGAAACAGCCTGCCTGGCTTTTATTACATCATTTAATTTAAGTGGCTCAGCAACAGCCTCCACATGGTCTGATAAAGATTTAGCGGCGATCAGAGGCCATACTAAAATAGATGTCACCAAGATACCGATTGGCCCTTCAGGAATTGCTAGCAGGATAAGAAAACTCAAGCTTGCGAGACCTGCTACTAAAAAAAATAAAGAAAATAAGCCAGTTGCCTTACGCAGGTTAGATGACCAAATTGATTTGTTTAGTTTACTCTCAAAGAGACTTATAAGATGACCAAAGCCGACTACTGGATGGGAAAATCTGCGAAATAAAAAATCAGGCCATCCAAATAACCGATCTATACAAAGAGCTATTAACATGGACAGACAAAAGTTCATCTTAAAATACACACTTTAATTAGACAGTCTGATTTACAAACAAAATAGAAAACTGACCATCCGACAAGGCCTCAATACCAGTGATCGATAAGTTATCCACGGAAAACTTCAGGGCCAATTCCTTGCTCTCCAATGCGAGAGCTAAAAAAGAACGAATTACACCAGCATGAGTAAAAATAGCTATTTCTCCTTCTTTTCTTTCTGAAATTATTTTTAGGAGAGGAGGTTGGGTTCTTTGACATAATTCCAGGAAACTTTCACCATTCTGAGGAGAAAATTCAACCAAATCTTTTCCTGAAAGTTTACCCTGATCAGGAATATTACTGTACGTTAGACCTTCCCAATCACCAAAGTCTTGTTCCCAAAATTCCTCAATTTGCGAAGGTAAAGGTTTCTTAGCAAACACGGCCTGGTAGGTTTTGATACAACGCAATGCTGGGCTTGAGAAAAAAGTCTGACAATGAGCTAATTTTGAGCGCAGCCTTTTTGATGTACGCAAAGGAACTCTTTCTATGTCCGCATCCGTACTGCCATATAAATAGCCTGACGGATTCACTGGAGCGTGGCGCACAAGCAAAATTTTTAAATTTTGTTGACCTGGAATCAAAACAGTCTCTTTTTCTCTTTTATAATATGGAGTAACACCAATTTTATGTGCTTAACAATATTGGTTACAGGCGGCGCTCGATCCGGAAAGAGTAGTTTCGCAGAAAAACGAACCCAAAAACTTGGTTCGTCTTTAATCTATATCGCTACTTCTGAAGTTATCGACTCAGAAATGAAAAAACGCGTAGCGGAACATCAGGCAAGGCGAGGTTCGGAGTGGCAAACTTTACATGCTCCATTAAAATTAACAGAGGCACTTATTGAGACAGATGGGAAAGGGCCTTGTTTAGTAGATTGTTTAACAATCTGGCTAAATAATCTTATATTTCATAATGAGGATACTGCTGCTGCCATAAAAGAACTAATCACAGCCTTAAAAGAACGCTCTGACCCTGTTGTTTTAGTTACCAATGAAGTTGGTAGCGGTATTGTTCCTGAAAATGCATTGGCAAGACGATTTCGTGATGAAGCCGGTCGCATGAACCAAAGTGTTTCCCAAATCGCTGATGAGGTGTATGTGAATATTTCTGGAATTCCACTACAAATCAAACCAAATCCAAAAGCATAAAAGGGCAAAATAAAGTATGGATAACTTCGAAAACCTGGCAACCATCTCTAATATATTCAAAGAAATGCCCGTCAAAGACATCGAAGCAGAAGCCAGAGCAATTGCCCATCAAAACCAACTGACAAAACCGCCGGGAGCACTGGGAATTCTTGAAGAATTAGCTATATTTTTGGCAAGCTGGCAGAAAAAAACAATGCCTTCTTTAAGAGCTGTACAAGCATTAGTTTTTGCTGGCAATCACGGCATTTGCGATCAAGGAGTAAATCCTTTTCCCCAAGATGTGACAAAGCAAATGGTTGAAAACTTCAAAGCTGGCGGTGCAGCTATAAACCAACTTTGTGAAGTGAATGGAGCCGATTTAAAAGTTGTACCAATTGCTTTAGAAACGCCCACAGCTGATTTTACTAAAAAAGAGGCAATGAGTGAATCAGAGCTTTGTGAGGCGATGGAAATTGGCGCTCGTTCTGTAAATTTAGATTCTGATTTAATATTATTGGGAGAAATGGGTATTGGTAATTCCACAATTTCATCTGCGCTAGCCGCCTCAGTTTTTGGTGGTAGTGTGGAGCGTTGGGTGGGAGCAGGGACAGGTTCAGATCAAAAAGGCCAAGCCCATAAGGCAACCATAATTGAATTGGGTCTCAAAAAACACGGGGCAAGAAAGAATTTAAGTGCAATTCAAGCATTTGGTGGAAGAGAACAAGCCGCCATTTGTGGGGCTATCCTAGCCGCAAGGAAGGCTGGCATACCCGTTCTACTTGACGGATTTATATGTACTGCCGCTGCCGCCCCCCTATTTGCAACATCAAAAAACAGCCTAGATCACTGTTTATTTGGACATTTATCTGCAGAACCGGGACACAGACTTTTATTAGAAGCTATGGGGAAATCAGCTATCTTAAATTTAAATATGAGATTGGGAGAAGGTACGGGAGCGGCTTTGGCATTATCAATTTTGCGTGGTGCCATAGCATGCCACAATAATATGACAACTTTCAAAGCAGCAGGTATATCAAAAGTATGAGGTGGCTTCAAAAACGTCTCAAAGAATTACAAGTTTCTATACTTTTTTTAACTCGTCTGCCGGCAGGCACAGTAAAAGGCAATGTACCAAAAATTTCTAATACCGTTTGGGCTTTTCCAATTGTAGGCTGTATTGTTGGACTAATAATGGGAGGAAGTTGTATCGGATTTCAATGGGCTGGCTTATCTCCTATTATATCATCCATCTTAGCCATCTCTATTGGCCTTCTAGTTACAGGAGCACTTCATGAGGATGGTTTAGCTGATAGCGCTGATGGGTTTGGTGGCGGACAAGACATTCCCAATAAACTCGAAATTATGAGGGATAGTAGAATTGGTAGCTATGGTGTTTTAGCCCTAATTTTAACACTGGCTGCGAGAATTTTTGCTCTATCCGATCTTCCAAGTAATTATCAGACTATAATATTAATAATTAGTATTTCTATGACTAGTCGCTTAGTAATGGCATTTTATCTGTTCTGGTTACCTTCTGCTCGTGAGGACGGGATGGGACATCATGCTGGTGTCTCAAACCTCACAACTATATTAGCGGGAGTAGCTTTTTGTTTGCCAGCAATTCTACTATCTGGAAGTGATATTTTTTGGGCTTTAATTGGTCTAACGTTAATGGCGTTAAGTTTCGGATTACTAGCCAAAAAGCAAGTTGGAGGCCAGACTGGTGATATTTGTGGGGCTGGCCAAGTTTTATCTGAGACTACCGGTTTGATAGTTTTGGCAACAATACTCGCAAACCCTGTAATTTAGCACTCTCACGGTTCAATTTTATCTTTATAGAAAATTTTACTTGTCGTAACGAGAGGCGATAGCGGCGAAATTTTTGTTTTCATAAACCGTGAATGGAAGCTAATAATATAAGTGTAAGGAGATTTATAAACTATTTTAGGGAATCTGGTGCTGCACAAGCAAAATCCAGAGCCGCCCCCGCGACTGTAAGCGAAGAGTACAGGTCAATAAGCCACTGGAAAACTGGGAAGGCTGACCAGGTATGTCGAAGCGTGAGCCAGGAGACCGACCTTACCATTTAAACCCAAGCCGTCGGGGAAGACGGGTACAAAGGAGTACAAAATGCACATCGAACCAGGTGTAGTAAATGAAGCCAAAATTATTTTAAGTTATGCAACAGCTGCAGGCGCAGCAGGAATTTGTATAAAAAATGCTGTGGACACTTTAAAAAATTCGAGCATCGCAGCTTTCGCAACTCGTCTATTCGCTGCCACCCTATTAACCATAGTCTTTTTTGAAGTTTTGCCAAAATTTCCTGTAGGGGTGTCAGAAGTCCATTTCATTTTTGGCTCAACACTATTTCTTCTATTTGGATTAGCACCTGCTGCCATTGGGCTGGCTACAGGATTAGCTATTCAGGGCTTATTTCTAGCACCAGCTGATCTGCCTCAATATTTTATGAATGCGACTACTCTTTTAATTCCACTTTTTGGAATTTCGTGGTTAGCTAATCGGATTATAGCGCCAAAAACTGCATATGTTGATTTGGCTTACACACAAGTCTTGAAACTCTCCGCAATATACCAATCAGGTATAATAGCATGGGTTGCTTTCTGGGCTTTTTATGGTCAAGGCTTTGGAGCCGAAAATATCTCCGCAGTAATGAGTTTTGGAATTGCTTATCTTTCGGTCATACTTATTGAACCAATTGTGGATATCGCAGTTCTGGCTTTGGCAAAGTCCAAAAAAGATGCTGCAAGCAGTTCTGTTTTTGCTTCACGCCTTACGCAAACGGGGTAAAAACAATCATTCTTAGATTTATATTGTGATTGTTTCAGTTTTATCCAGCAATGGACAGTTTGGAAATTCTTTGCTGGATAAACCTACATGATTTAGAGAAAAAATAATCTATGGGTCAGATGTATCCTTGGCAAACACTTGTGTTTGTGTTTTGCTTAGAGTCTAAATTTTGAACAGGGGGGTAAATAATGAATAAAATATTCAAATTTCCAATAATATTATCAATGTTACTTTCGATTGCAGCTGGGAATGCAATCTCAGAAACAAAAATCGGAATGATTACGACACTTTCCGGCGGTGGAGCAGGTTTGGGCGTTGATGTTAGAGATGGATTTATGCTTGCAATCAATCAATCAGGAAAATCAGACATTAAAGTTATAATTGAAGATGACCAACGAAAGCCGGATGTGGCGGTCAAATTAGCCGATAAAATGATTCAATCCGAAAAAGTGGATATACTAACAGGTATAATTTGGTCAAATTTAGCAATGGCTGTGGTTCCTTCAGTAACTGCTCAGGGGAAATTTTATCTCTCGCCAAATGCCGGACCTTCTGCTCTTGCAGGCAAAGGTTGCCACGAAAATTATTTCAACGTTGCCTGGCAAAATGATAATCTTTACGAAGCTGCTGGTGCTTACGCGAACTCTGCTGGCGTTGGAAACTCTTTCGTGTTAGCGCCAAATTATCCGGCTGGTAAAGATGCAATTGTTGGCTATAAACGTACTTTCAAAGGAGATATCGCGGGAGAGCTTTATACCAAACTTGGCCAAACGGATTATGCAGCAGAGATCGCTCAAATAAGAGCCTCTAATGCAGAAAACGTTTTCTTCTTTCTTCCTGGCGGTATGGGTATATCATTTCTAAAGCAATATGCTGCTTCAGGCGTTGATATTCCTTTAACAGGCCCAGCATTTTCTTTTGATCAAGGAATTCTACAAGCTGTTGGTGCAGCTGCCTTGGGTGTTGTAAACACATCGCAATGGAACAAAGACCTAGATAATGCTACAAATAAAGCTTTCGTTAAGAGTTTTCAGGATGCCTATGGTCGCCTTCCATCACTTTACGCCAGTCAAGGCTTTGATACAGCCAATCTGGTGATTTCTGCATTGGAAAAAGCAGACGTCAAAAATGCTGGAGCATTTCGTGACGCGTTACGTGCTGCAGATTTTAAAAGTACGAGAGGCGATTTTAGTTTTGCTAGCAATCAACATCCAATTCAATCAATTTATGCACGTCAAGTTATCCAAGAAGGCGATGTTTTCACAAATAAGGTGCTTTCAAAGGTCTTGGAAAATCACTCCAATGCTTATGTAAATGATTGCAAAATGTAAGAAACTTGTTGGGCCATTTTTTTAAAGTGGCTCAACATATTTAGCAGTTGTTAGTTACCAGTAACTAAATGTCTTTCGTCTTAATAGCTGAACAAATCTTAAATGGTCTGCAATTTGGCATAATGTTATTTTTGATGTCAGCAGGTCTTACACTTATTTTTGGTGTAATGGGTCTAATTAATTTAGCCCATGGTTCTCTTTACATGATTGGAGCATTTGTTGCCGCCACAGTAGCCAGTGCAACAGGTTCTTTTATCTTGGCATTAGCAGTAGCATTATCTGCGGCAGCTTTGGCAGGGGCTATCGTCGAAATGACTATAATAAGGAAGCTGTACAACAGGGATCATCTGGATCAGGTTCTGGCAACATTTGCTCTGATTTTAATATTTTCAGAAGGCACTCGCTGGGTTTTCGGTTCATTTCCACTTTACTTGGATGTGCCCCCATTTCTACAAGGCGCAGTGAAACTGCCTGGGGGTATCCAGTATCCATTATACAGGATTACGCTCATTGTATTTGGCCTGATTATAGGTGCAGGCCTAGGGCTCTTAATAACTAAAACACGCCTGGGTATACAGATCCGTGCGGGTGAAAACGACAGAGAAATGGTATCCGCACTGGGCGTAAATATTTCAAAACTCTATACCTTTATTTTTGCTCTAGGTGCAGCCTTGGCCGGCCTTGCTGGTGCATTAGTAGGCGCAATTCAGTCAGTTGAGGTTGGAATGGGAGAGCCCGTTCTTATTCTAGCATTTGTCGTAATTGTAATTGGTGGCATAGGTTCTGTAAAAGGAGCCCTTATTGGGAGTATCCTAGTCGGTCTGACGGATACTCTAGGGGGAATATTTTTACCTAAGTTTTTTAGCCTTTTTATGGATATAGCTACAGCAACAAATGTGGGATCTTCAATTGCATCAATGGCAATCTACATACTCATGAGCATTGTTTTGGTATGGCGACCAACAGGTCTGTTTGGGCAAAAAGTATGATAAAAGAACGCCACCTAAATACCTTTGTTTTGAGTTTACTTATATTCCTTCCTATCTTCGCTTATTGGAACGACGAGCCCTTTACCATTACTTTGATGACTAGAGCAGTTATATTTGCAATTGCAGCGGTTGGATTAAATTTGGCACTGGGAGTAGGCGGGTTTATAAGTTTTGGGCATGCTGCTTTTTTTGGTTTAGGTGGCTATGTTATGGGAATATTAGCCTGGCATTCTCAGAATTATGTAGCTCTGATTGAGTGGCCTATTTTAATTGAGGGCACTAAATCTATGCCCATAATTTGGATCATCACCATTGTGCTCTCAGCATTTTTAGCAACTATAATTGGAACGATATCCCTCAAAACAACTGGCGTTTATTTCATAATGATCACCTTAGCATTTGCTCAAATGATGTATTATTTTTCAACATCTTGGAGTGCTTATGGAGGTGAAGATGGCCTATCAATTTATGTAAGAAATAGTTTCCCAGGTTTGAATACATTAGACCCAATACAATTCTATAGTATTTGCTGTGTCATTCTTTTAATTGTGCTTTTCTTTATGGGAAGACTTATTAAGTCGCCTTTTGGGCTTGCGTTAAATGCATCAAGACAATCTAGACAACGTATTGAGGCTGTAGGATTTGATTTTAACAAACTCCAACTAACAGCGTTTATATTATCGGGAGCCATTACTGGGCTTTCTGGAGCATTATTCGCAGACCTTAACCGTTTTGTTAGCCCAAGTATGTTTAGTTGGCAACTTAGTGGAGAGTTTATTGTATTTATAATAATTGGAGGCGTAGGCCGTTTATTTGGCCCAGTTATAGGAGCATTAATTTTTGTTTGGCTTGAACATTTAATAGGAGGAATAAGCGACTATTGGCACGTATTTCTAGGGTTTATTCTTCTGGCAATAGTACTTTTCGGAAAGGGAGGCATTATTGGTTTACTGTGCTACGAGGATAAAAAAAATGAATGAGCCTATCCTCGAAACCAGCAAACTATGTAAAGCATTTGGGTCACTAGTGGCAGTTCAAGATGTTTCGCTAGATATAGGTAAGGATGAAATTCATGCTATTATCGGACCCAATGGAGCGGGAAAATCAACCCTAATTTCCCAAATATGTGGGTCTCTGTCTTCAGATAAAGGCTCTGTTTTTTTAATGGGTAAAAATGTAACCAATCTCCCCACCGCGAAGCGTGCATCATTGGGAATTAGTCGTACTTTTCAAGTATCAGCTTTAGCAAAAGAAGATACTGTTTTGCAAAATGCCATTCTAGGATCTGTCGGCGCTTCCGGAAAGCATTGGGATTTTTTCAACCCTGTTTTAAAGAATACTGAACTTCGAGATACAGCAGAACATTGTCTTGAGCTTGTTGGACTAAAAGACCTTATAAATTTCAAAACAGCCACTCTCAGCCATGGCCAACTAAGACTTTTAGAGGTTGCCATTGCTCTGACCCTAAATCCTAAAGTATTCATTATGGATGAACCAATGGCTGGGCTTGGTAGCGATGGAACAAAAAAACTTACTAAATTTCTTGATAAGCTCAGAGAACATGCTCCCATATTATTGGTTGAACATGATATGGATGCTGTTTTTGCTCTGGCAAATAGAATAACCGTCTTAGATTATGGCCGCGTGATTGCATCAGATAAAGCCAGTTCAATTAAAAAAAATCCAGTAGTTCAAAAAGCTTATCTAGGAGAAGGCTAGGATGGGCTTGTTATCTTTGTCATCACTGAAAGCATTCTATGGAGAAAGCCAAGCCTTATTTGATGTAAATCTAGAGGTTAATGAAGGCGAAATTGTGGCTTTAATGGGACGTAACGGGACAGGAAAAAGCACAACAGTCAAATCAATTTTTCAAATGATACCCACCAAGGGAGAATTATTACTTTCTGGTAAAAACCTCAGTTACCTTAAGAGTTTCCAAATATCCCAACTTGGGGTTGGGCTTGTACCTGAAGGTCGAAGAATTTTTGGCCAACTAACAGTTAGGGAAAACCTTATCGCAGCATCTAGGGAGGGAAGATGGAACCTACAAGAAGTAAACAACTTATTTCCCAAACTTAGAGAAAGAAGTGGTCAAGTAGCATCATCTCTTTCCGGCGGAGAACAGCAGATGCTTGCAATAGCTCGCGCTTTAATGACCAACCCCCGCTTACTAGTCTTAGATGAAGCGACTGAAGGGTTAGCTCCGATTATTCGCCAAGAAATTTGGTCTGCTATAAAAATTTTAAGAAATGATACCGGTTTAGCAATTTTAATTATTGATAAATCTATTAAGGAGCTCCGCCAGATTTGCGACAGAGTTGTTATTCTTGAAAAAGGCAGGACTGTATGGCGGGGCAATATAGATCAGTTGTCAAATAAGATTACCCAAGAATTTATTGGAGTTTAAACACCAAGGAGAATTTTGAATTATGTGGAAATTAGATTGGGATGATGCTTTCAATAATTTTATAAACGTCGAAAATCCAAACTCACTCCTAGAGGAGTGGAAGCTTCGAGCATCATCATTCAAAAGTAATTCTGCAGCAATAGGGGAAATGAAATTGGATATCCCATATGGTGATCATCCTAGAGAACAGTACGATATGTTTTTGCCAAATAAACAAAGTAGAGGGACTGTAATTTTTTTACATGGCGGTTTCTGGTTTAGAACTGGGCGAGAACATTGGTCTTTTATCGCTCAAGGCATTCTTTCTGAAGGCTGGAGCGTCGTTATTCCGAGCTATCCTCAGGCCCCAGATGTCAAAATCCCAGAAATAACTCTTTCTATATCTAAACTGGTTTATAAAATTCTTGATGATTTTAATAGTCCAATCCGGATTATCGGTCACTCAGCAGGTGGGCATCTGGCATCCAGAATGATATGTAAAAATTTTCTGATAAAAAATATGGGTAAGCACATAGATAGGGTGATTTCAGTTTCAGGTCTTTACGATTTACGGCCTTTATTAATGACTAAATTAAACGATATACTAACACTGAACTATGAGGAAGCATTGCAAGAGAGTTGTTTTTTATATGATCCTATCGATACCAAACTAACTTGTTGGGTAGGAGCTAATGAGCGACCAGAATTCCTAAGACAAAACAGGATACTTGCCGAAGCTTGGTCAAAAAAATCAAGAAATATCGAAAGTTATTACGACCAAGGAAAGGATCACTTTACTGTCATTAATCAACTAGAAGAGCAAGACAGTTTATTAACTCAAAGCATAACTAAATAATTCAAAAATTATTTTCGTAATCTTACAATAAATCCTTTATTAGCTGAGCTATATTTTCACTATTGAGTGTAATCGGATTGCCACTACAACTTGGATCTTTTAACGCTGCTTCAGTCAGTTTTTCTAAATCGACATTTACTACGCCAAGATCTCTTAGCTTCATTGGTACATGTAAAGATGCATTGAAATCTCTGACAAAAGCACAAAAACCCTTAAAACCATTTTGGACACCAATATAACCCGCAACCTGATCAAATCGATGACTTATTTCAGAAGCGTTCAAATCTAATACAGCTGGCATGCAAACTGCATTTGTGGTCCCATGATGAGTATTATACATTGCACCAATAGGATGACTTAGAGCGTGTATTGCCCCTAAACCTTTCTGAAAACCTGTAGCCCCCATCATCGCGGCAGACATCATGTGAGATCTAGCCTCAATATCTTTAGGACTACTATAAACTTTTGGTAGGTTTTCAATCACCAACCTCATTCCCTCAACGGCTATACCCTGGCTCATAGGATGATAATGAGGTGAACTGAAAGCTTCAACACAGTGAGCAAAAGCATCAAGACCAGTTCCCGCTGTAACAAACGGTGGCATGCCTACGGTCAATTCAGGATCACAAATCACGACACTAGGTAAAACTTTCGGGTGAAAAATAATCTTTTTTTCATATGATTTTGAATTTGTTATTACACTCGCCCTACCAACTTCCGATCCCGTTCCAGCTGTTGTTGGAACTGCGACAATGGGAGCTATGGCTGCGCTATCGGCGCGGGTCCACCAATCACCGATGTCTTCAAAATCCCATACCGGCCTCTTCTGCCCCGCCATAAAGGCAACCATTTTTCCAAGATCTATGCCTGAACCGCCACCAAAAGCGACAACCCCATCGTGGTTTCCTTTTCTGTATGCAGTTAGACCAGCTTCAAGATTGAGCTCATTGGGGTTAGGATCAACGTCAGAAAAAATCGTTCCGTTAAAACCTGAAGCTTTCAATATCTCTAATGCAATTTGAGTAATATCAAGTTGAGCTAAAACTTTATCCGTCACTAGCAATGGATTTTTTATATCTAAAGATAAACAAGCTTCACCTAGTTCTTTGACGCGCCCTGGGCCAAACTTTATTGTGGTTGGATAGGACCAGTTAGCTTGAAACGTCATGCTTTTTCAAATCCTCGCATAATCTCATAATCCGTAACGACACTATCAAATTCTTCCAATTCCCACTCGGCTGCCCGAGCATAATGATTTATCGTCTCTAATCCAAACGCTTCTTTAAGCATCTCAGATGATAAAAGTTGATCTCTAGCATCCCTCAATGTTTTGGGTATTTGGTTTTTTTTATTGTTTGAATAAGCATCACCGTCATATGGAGGCGGTAACTCAAGCTTTTCCTCTATTCCCTTAAGTCCTGCTGCCAGCATTGCAGCACTTGCTAAATATGGGTTCATGTCAGAACCTGGGGTGCGGCACTCTATTCTAATAGATTTACTGCCATCACCAACTACACGAAATGCTGCTGTGCGATTGTCAACAGACCAAACTGTATGAGTAGGAGCAAATGTGCCTTTCGCAAATCGCTTATAACTATTTACATATGGAGCCAGAAAAATTGTGATCTCCGAAGCATACTTTAGCAGACCCGCTAAATAATGATCCATTATTTTCGATTTTCCCATTGGCGCTTCAGCATCATAAAAAACATTTGAACCGTTTTTAAACAAAGATTGATGCACGTGTGAAGCGGAGCCAACGCGATCTTTATTCCATTTCGGCAAAAAAGTTGCAGCATAACCCTGTTGGTGCGCAATTTCTTTAACTCCATGTTTTGCGAGAGTATGATGATCCGCAGTGGTCAAAACATCAGCATATTTTATGTTAAGTTCTTCTTGTCCAGCCTCAGCCTCTCCTTTTGTTCCCTCCACTGGAATACCCATCTCTCGAAGATAATTTCGAATTGGTCTCATGACATGCTCTTCTTTAGAGGTTTGGAAAATATGATAGTCCTCATTGTAGTTGGAAATTGGCTTCAATTCACGGAAGCCATTTGCTGCTATTTCATCGTGTGTCCCTTGAAAAAGGAAAAACTCAAGCTCTGTGGCCATGATTGAGCTAAATCCTAGATCCTCAGCTTTTTTTATCTGAGTTTTCAAAACTTCCCTGGGAGAGAAAGGAACTGGCTTATGTGTTTTGTGATCTAATACGTCACATAGGCAAATGGCAGTTCCCTCAATCCAAGGCACAGGCCGGAGTGTCCCTAAATCAGGCTTCATTACATAGTCACCGTATCCCGCAGACCAGCTTGTTGAAGCATAACCATCAGGAGTTGCCATTTCTAAATCCGTAGCCAACAGATAATTACAACAATGAGTTTCATCTTCAGCCATTTCCAGAAAAGCTTCTGAGTGAAAGCGCTTTCCCATTAAACGGCCTTGCATGTCTACCATACAGACTAAAACCGTATCAATTTCTTGCTTTGAGATTTTCAATTTTATTTCTTCGAAAGTCATAAAATTTTCCTCGCTAATAGTAGATAAAAGCAGAAGCTCTGCAAAAAATAATTACTCTTTATTATCAAAGCCACCAAAATTTTTGAACAAGTTCGGATCACCAAAAATATCATTGTACTCATTTGACCGAGTAGCACCATTTTCGCTCTCCTCTTTTTTTTCTGTGTCAAAGCCACCAAAATCTTTGAATAAGTTTGGATCACCAAAAATATCATTGTATTCTTTTGAACCTTCAGCGCTCCCTTCACTTTCGTTGGTCGTTTCAACACTCTCTGCATTCTGCTGCAAAAGTTTTAATTGGTCAGCAAAGTTAGATTTCTTAGAGGCTTCTGCTTTTTCAATACACTCAGAACCATACATATTATTTTTAATTAGCTGCTGCCATGTAAGCACAGCTAAAATTAAAACCAGCAGAAATACAAAAATAGATTTAGGAATTCTAAAAAATCTAGGTTGTTCTTCCACGAGCCTATTTTCACTGATTTCAATAAACATTTTAACTTTATTTTCACGATCCTTTTTTCTTTGATTAGACCTCCGTGAAATTTCGTAGAAAAAAGCGCCTATCAGAGTGAGACAAATGATAACGAGTGCCAGTGCACTAATAGCAGGGCTTATTCCCAATCTAACTTTTGATGCGATCACCGTAGTTAGTGTTTGCTCTGACAGAATACTAAAAACCGTTGTATTATAATTTTCAAATGAAGCTAGAAAAGCAATAACTGCCGAAGACCCTATTGCAGGCATCAAATATGGGATCAAAATTTTCAAAAAGACTTGGGATTGGCTTGCACCTAAATCAAGAGCTGCCTCCTCTTGCGTAGTGTCAAACCTTTGTAATCGAGCAACAAAAATTAGAAAACAATATGTTGAGATAAAACAAGTTTGCCCTAGAATAGTCAGAAATATTCCATTTCTGCCCAACTCAGAAATAAAACCATCGCCTCCTAATGTGGCAATACGATCCCATAATACAACTGTTGATATACCAATAATTACACCAGGAAACAAAACTGGCATAATAGACATCGAGTAAAAAATGGTGCGCAACCTACTGTGAACTTGGGTCAATACAATAGCAGCAGCCATCCCAATCGGAACAGATAAGGTCACTACACCACCTGCAATAATTAAACTTGTTATGATCCCCTCGTGCAAAGGGCGGTCTGTAACCAAACCAGCAAGGCGCTGCCCATCATAAGCAATCTTACCCTCATTAAACCATCTAAAACTGAAACATTCCCAGGGCGTAATCGCTGGAAATTCTGCAGAATTAAAAGCAGTAACACTCATTATGACCAAGGGTCCAAAGAGATACAAAAAGAAAATCAGTATATACAAACCTAAGAAAGCTTGAATGGCAAGATTGTGCTTCATCTAACAACCTCACCAATTGTGACTTTAAATAGCCGCATCATCAAGAGCACAAAAGTAACAGAGACAACAAGTAATATAATTGAATACGCCGAACCACGAGACCAATTATCATTCATATTAAACCACTGATAAATCAGTTGGGTAAACCAATAAGTGTTTGGACTACTTAAAACTACAGGCGTGGCCAAAGCCCCAGCCGTCAACATAAAAACCATTGTGCAGCCTGATGCTATACCTGCTTTTGCATGCGGAATGACTATGCGCCAGTGTGTTCTTACCGTAGACGAACCAAGGTCCTTAGCCGCTTCAAGTTGATTTGTGTCGAGTGTCTCTAACGCATTGTAAAGAGGAAAAATCATCAACAGTATGTAAGCGTAGGTTAAACCCGTATAGAGCGCTATATCTAAGGCAATAAAATTCACTGCCGTACTTATTAAGCCTAACTCAAGTAAGATATTGTTAATAACTCCCTCACCTGCAAACAAAATTCTAATGGCAAAAGAACGCAGCAACTCATTTATCCAAAAGGGTATAACCAGAGCTAAAACTAATAGACGAGCTGTATTTGGCGTTGCTAACTTTGCTATATAAAACGCTATAGGATAACAAAAACAAAGATTTATGATCGTTACAAGAACCGCTGTGATAATCGTATCAAGAAAAACACCAATATCTACATAATTATAGGCATCCTTGCTTGTTTCAGACCCATATAAAAAATGCTGATAATGGGTCAAAGTATATACATCATCTGGTCCGCCTCTAAGCAAGGGAGGCAAGTTTGGCCTGAATGAGAGATCAAGCATGTACAACTGAGGTATTACGATTAAAAAAACTAACCAAAATATGATCGCAACAAGAAAAAATGTAGCTATAACAGGTCCATTTTTCTTATAAAAACTATTCATCGTTTAACCTGTTTAATCGAGAGCAAGTGCACCGGTTGGAAGTACAACAGCGTTATCCTGAGAGAAAGAGAGCAAGACATTTTTAGACGGATCCATTCCAGAAGTATCTGAACTGCTGGGTACACTGAATCTGATATCCACGTCTTCTGCAGATTTTAGAAATATATTTTTAAGGTTGCCCTCAAACTCGATAGTTTTAACCTCTGCCGAAAATGAATTCTGGGTCTTTTTGGAATTGCCTTTTAAAGTTATGGCTTCTGGCCTCACAAACATTATAACTTCATCTCCGGCTTTGAACTTATAATTTTTGTTATCTAATCCCAAGCCAGCTTGGCCTATAAAAGATGACCCGCCAGTTTGCACTTTAATTTTATCACCTTCAACTTTTTCTACTTTTCCGTAAAAGGCATTATTTTCTCCTACAAATGTAGCAACAAATGGCGTGCAGGGTGCTTCATAAACATCGTAGCATGTTCCAACTTGCTCTAGTTCTCCATCATTCATCACACCGACTCTATCCGACATCGTGAGAGCCTCTCCCTGATCGTGCGTAATATAAATGAAAGTAATGCCAACCCTTTGCTGTATAGCTCTCAACTCAGTTCGCATTTTTTGCCTTAATTTTAGATCTAATGCAGATAATGGTTCATCTAGTAGGAGGACTTTTGGCTCCACTGCCAAAGCCCTAGCTATTGCAACTCGTTGTTTTTGACCGCCAGACAACTCATGAACTTTTTTATCACCCTGTCCATTTAAAGCCACCAAATCTAATAACTCATCAGCTCTTTTACGCCTAGATTTTTTATCATGACCACGAACCTCAAGTGAAAATGCAATATTGTCTGCAACTGACATTAAAGGAAATAGTGCAAGGTTCTGGAATATTAATGATGTTGGCCTTTTATTTGGGCCTATGCCCGACATGTCCTGACCGTCAATTAGTACTTTACCTTGTGAAGGTTCAAGAAAGCCTGAAACCGCTCGAAGTAAAGTTGTTTTTCCACAACCTGAAGGACCAAGAAAACTGAAAAATTCTCCAGCGCCTATTTTTACATTTACATTTTTAGCCGCATAAAAATTTCCAAAGGCTATGGAAACATTTTGCAACTCAACTTCAGCGCTCATATGTTCTTACCTCAAAAGTGCAACATCCATTTCAGGTGAAATTAAATACAAACGAGCGCCAAAGATATCTTAAGCGCTCGTTTTTTATATCATAGATTATGCAGTTTCGAACTTGTTAGCATATTCTGCACGAGCGTCTGCAAACCAAGGTGGTTCTGGTGGCCAAGCGTTTAGTTTAGATGCTGTATCACCAGGATAAATTGCTTGTGAAATCGCTTTTGTCTCATCTGTATAGTGATCAGACGCACCAATTACTGCTGAGTTATAGCCAATTTCATTAATAGTCTTACCGCCAACTTCTGGTGTGAAGCTATAATTGATTAATTCATATGCTTCATCAATATTCGCAGCTTTAGCAGAAAGAGTAATACCATCAACCCAAGCTAACGCGCCCTCATCAGTAGTTTGATAAGCAACAGGTTCACCTGCCTTCATCATTGAAACAATTGGCCCATCCCATGTTTGGCCAACAACAACACCGTCAGAAGTAAAGCCTTGCTTTTGTGGATCTGCGCCTGACCAGAACTTAACAAGATTGCCTTTCTTAGAAATACAATACTCTGTAATAGTTTCCCAATTCTTGCGCATTGTATCTTCGTCTTTATAAGAAGACCAGAAATCCATTTTGCCTTGGTGGTGCATCCATATACCACAACCAGTCATCATGGAATAAGTACGACCCATCATAAAAGCACCGCTTATACCAGGATTGGGCTCCCAAAGATCGCCAAAACTAGGTAGACCATCTGGTGTCCATTTGTCAGTACGCCATGAAATCGATTCTGTGCCCCATAACTGAGGTACCCAGTGAGACCCTTTTCCACCAAAGTTCCAATCTCTTTCACCAACTGCTACCATTCCCGGGTTAACATTTCCGATATTGGTAATTTTATTCATGTCGAAAGGTGCCAAAACACCGAGATTTTCCCACTGTAGGGCTCTCATATTGGTCGGGCTGGCTAAATCAAAACCTGCGCCGCCGCCTGCTTTCATTTTAGCTATAATTTCACCATTATCACCAATTTTTGTATGATTTACGGTAATGCCAGTTTTTGCCTTAAAGTCTGCGAGTATCGAATCGGGTAAATATTCACCCCACATCAAAACGTTGACTTCGCCACTAGTTGCAGCAAACGCATTTTTTACAAACATCGGAGCCGTAGGTGTCAAAGCAGCCAATGCAGCACCTCGTTTTAGTAATGCCCTACGGTTGAATTTTTTTGCAGCCATTCCAATTGACTGCGATGAGTTTTTCTTTTCTTTCATAGTTTCCCCCTGGAGTTGAATGAAGATTGACTCTATGCCAGATTGTGCGGCTGAATGTATTAAAATGCAATAAAAATATAGAAAGTATAGATTTTGCACCCTAGTGTTCATTAAATATTGATGCGAATAAAAATTAAGATAATTCTAAGTTATCAAATTTTGGTGTAGTACTTATGGCTCGTTCACTTTTAACTACTGTAATCGGATCCTTCCCAAAGCCAGCCTACCTTCCAATAGAGGATTGGTTTGATGCTGCCAGAAATGAGGGCGCAATGAATGCCGAACGCGTCACTGAAAACTTTACAAAATATCAGGAAAATACAAAAGTGAGTGATGAGCAGCTATTTGTCAAAGCTGCAAAAGAAGTGATTAGTTTACAGATAAACTCTGGCGTAGACGTTCCCACTGATGGTGAAGTGCGTCGCGAAAATTATGTGCATTATCATTGCAGATACCTTGAAGGCTTTGATTTTAAAAAACTGGAGCGTCGGGTCTTTAGGGATGGGGCATACGATTCACACTTGCCTGCTATTAGAAAAAAAATAGAGCACCCAAATGCAGGCTACGCAGCCTCTGATTATTTAAGCAGTCAAAAAGTGTCGCCTGTTCCCATAAAATTTACGCTTCCTGGACCACTTACTATTATGGATACAACGGCTGATTGTTATTATGAGGACCGCCCAAAACTCAATAGAGACCTAGCCGATAC
>CEPA01038217.1_pt1 | contig 26666 bp, 36 predicted proteins | sample 356241 | NCBI WGS metagenome assembly CEPA01 (sample SAMEA2620542, study PRJEB7988) | marine metagenome | biome: marine biome (ENVO:00000447); feature: surface water layer (ENVO:00002042); material: "saline water (ENVO:00002010), including plankton (ENVO:xxxxxxxx)" | depth 5 m
CTCGTCCCATGGGGTTCTATCTACCGCATGAAAACTTCTAGGTCTAAAAGTTAAATGTGGATGAGTTCTTTCACCAGTCTCTTTATAAGTCTGTGCTACTTCTTTTGCCCATGTCAAACATTGTGCTTTAACATCTGCAAGGAATTCATCATCAAAGTCTAACTCTTTATTATATACTCTAGGGATATACATTTCCATTATAGTTCTGCTTCTACAAAATCTCCAAGAGTTTGTATGTCTGCATCTGAAAGAACACTTGACTGTCCCCACATCACACTAGACATTGCTCCTCTTGTTTCTCCGTTCTTATATTGGGTAAGTGCTTCTACTATGTAGTCAGAAGTTCTACCTGCTAGTGCAGGGAATGCTCCAATACCCTTACCATCATTACCATGACAGGCTGCACATCCTGCCCATGCTCCTCTGATAGAACTGAACTCGTCAGCATTTGCTAACTCTGCCTTTGCTCTTTCTATCTCTACAACCGTGCCATACTTTGCTACATATGCTTCATAACATGCACCGTTGCAACTTTTTATATTACTATATCCTTTGACTTCTAAGTCAGGATAGATTACACCTGCAAAAAATCCAGTAAATGCAAGGCAACCTAACAATACCATTCCTAGTTCCTTCATGCTTCTCCGTTGTCTTTCATTATATCAGATAATCTATATCTTTTTATTCTCTTATCTTGTAATGACAGTATAGTACAAAGAATCAAAACGAAACTAACTATACATGCTCCTAACAAGTATCCTTGATAAAACTCATTCATCTATACTCCGTGTTCGTGACAATGCAGTTTCCCCTCTATCCAGAAGTTCAATATCATTGTCTGTTAAAAATCTTTTATCTACAAGAGTGTCCAGTGTATCTATAACACCCATGTTGAAACCATCATCATATCCTTTACGATATCCTAATGCGTGACATGCCCACATACCTACGAATACTAATACCCATGACCATTCCATTATCTATCCCCTTTCAGTCTTTCTATTCTTACCCTAACATAAAGTAAGTTTCTTAGTCCTGCGCCTGGCAAAAACATATGCAGTTTTTTCCCTCTACGAATTGCTATACCAACATACAACAATCCTAGAGGATACTGTTTGTATCCTTTTGCATTTCCTCTAAACCAGAAGAACATATTTCGATAGTCACCCCATCTACCAGTAATAGTAGTGAAGTCCCCAAACGAATTTATGAATCTTCCTTCAAAGGTACGGTCAGTTGACAACTCACAAGTAAAATTGTTCTTGTCTCCCTCTACATATTCTTTATTGGAGAATCCGTAATGCTTTAAGTAACTGTCAAACAGAATCATTCTAACTTAAAGTTTTTGAACTTCTCAGCACTGATAGTCTCACCTGAATGGGACTTATCAAAAACTGGTCTATCATCAACTACTCCTGTATCATCTGGGTCATTGTCATCTGATAGACGCATCTTGCTCCTATCAATTTTCAATGTGAATCTATTGTATTTAGTAGGGTCGTTATATCTATTCTTCAATTGCTTCACCATAATCTTACCTAGATTGTTCAACTCATCATTGGAAATAAGTGCAAACATAAGGTCAGCAGTTGCAGGTAGACCAAACGATTCAGAAGTGTCTTCAAGTCCTACATCATCATTAGAGTAACCACTACGAGTGGTTTGTGTTGCAGATACAATAGGGACATTGAACTCAACTGCGAGTCCACGAATCTCCTCTGCAATACTCTTGATGTAAGAGTAAGAGTTGATTGCACCACCCATACCTTTCATCCTAGAGGATGCACAGATATTAAGATAATCAATAAAGATAATCTCTGGTACAAAGTTCTTTTTAAGTTTGAGTTCGTTAAGTAATGCACGGAAGTGTGCAGTATTTGCTTGACCTGTAGGATACTCTTTGATAATAAGTTTACCCTCAGTCTTTGCTTTGAGTTGACTTACCTTGTCAGAGAACATAGTCTTAGATAGGTTCTCCAACTGGTCAATAGGTACATTCAATAAGTTAGCATCAATTCTTTCTGCAATTCTTTCTTCTGCCATCTCCATGGTGATATACAATACATTGTATCCTTGAGACAATGCACCAGATGCTTGATGACACATAAACAATGACTTACCTACACCTGTACCTGCAAGTGCAATATTCAAAGTCTTGTTAGGTAATCCACCCTTGGTAATCTTGTTGAAGTAGTCTAGGTCAAACGGTAGTCTCTCTTCTTTCTCATGATAGAAGTCATATCGTTCATCGACATTCTCTAGATAGTCGTGACCAATGTTAGTATCAAAGGTGACACCAAGTGCTTTGGATAGAACATCTGGAATAGCATTCTTTTGCATGGTCGCATGTTTACCATCAATGATAGTAATCGATTCCATCACTGCATTGTAAACTGCACGGTCTTGACACCATGCTTCTGTACGGTCAACTAACCAACTAAGGTCTTCTTTCTCAGGGGTAAAGATGTTAGGTAGCAGTTCTGTCGCAAGACGATAGTTGTCTTCACCCAGACTGTTACCCTCATCCAATTCAATCTTGAATGCTTCTAAGGTAGGTAGTTTATTGTATTTTGCGACAAACTTTGTTACTTCTTTGAATAACCCTTTGTATACTCCATCAAAATAATCAGGGTTGATAAACGGAAGAACCTTCCGCATGTAGGGTTCATTCGTTAACAGATTCCTCAGTATCGTCTGTTCCAGATTTATATTCATTCCAATCCTCTGCCAACTCTTCATTGTTGGTCATAATTTCACCTGTTTCATCATCTCGTGCAACCACTGTCCCTTCGGACATGGATTGTTCGATTATAGAATTGAGTATTCTACCACAGTAGGACTGCAAAGTCAAGTCCTTTTCTGTGAGGTCAGGGTCAGGAGAGGAAACGATGGTGAAGTTGAAAGAGAGGTATCCATCGTCATCTTCCTTTCCTGACCCTTCAAACTTTACATTCCCAAAACGAATAACTGTTTCTGGGAACTCCTCATTGATACGAACATCCCATCCGTCCTCACTTTCTGTTTGTGGGATAATATCGTAATGGATATGTTCAGATAATTTATTTTCTAAATCAATCAACTGCATCTTCGACAATCTCATCCATAGACACTTGTTCTTCGTGTCCTATACTGTATTGCTTTTTGATGAAGTCTGCGAAGTCTGTGTCCTCGAAGATTGGAGTCCAAAATTCCTTTTGAAGAGTATCTGCCTGACGGACTTTCTTCTCGTCACCATTGACACTATACCAACCATTACTAGGTTTAACAACATAACCGCCAGCAAGAGCAACATCCAACAGACCACTGTAGCGTTGAACACCACCTTCCCAAGAAACTGAGATAGGTATCTTTGACTTTTCTTTAACATATCTAGATTTATCAACATTGATTACAAAGTGATATCCTTTGATTTCAGTGCCTTGCTTGTCTTGTTGTCTACCAATAATCCAGATGTTATCTGCACTATAGTAGATTCCAGTTCCACCACCGACTACATCTTTTGGAAACAATCCAATCTCTTTATATGTGTGGTTGACTGCTACAAGTGGAACATTCTTCATAGTCAAATAAGGTGTGACCATTCTGAATAATCCTTTCAGTGCTTTTGCACGAGACATGTCTGCAACTGATTTTTCGTTTAGTGCATCTTCGAGTTCTTTCTTAGATGCAAGGTTACCAATAGAGTCGATAACAATCATAACATTATCTTCTCTAGTAAGTTGCTCTAGTTGGTTCACTAAGTCGAACTTGAGTTCCTCAACATTTGCAACAGGTGTATGTAATACTCTTTCAGTATCTACATCAAACTCCTTGAAGTAAGATTGGGGTGAACCAAACTCACTGTCATAGAATAAGATGACACCATCTTTCTTTTCCTTCAGGAATGCACTTGCCATCAATAAAGCAAATGATGTCTTGAAGTGTTTACTTGGGCCTGCTAGTACAGTCATCCCAGGCGTGATACCACCAGAGATACTGCCTGACAGTGCCACATTTACCATTGGTACATCTGTTTGTACCATGTCTTGTTCTGTAAAGAACTTAGAATCCGATAATATGTCAGTCTGACTTATCTTCGAGTTCTTCTTTAGTTTGTCCATAATCGACATTGCTACTCTTCTCCCTATCGTCTAATTCATATTCTTTGCGATATTTGTTGTTTATTTTAATACATTCCGCAAGTAATGTCAAGTCCTCATCGAACTTTGTGAAGGCAAGTGTATCTTTTGGGAAACACGCACCACCAAAACCCTTCTTACCATCGTAGCCTGGGACACGAGTATGTCCAACACCAATACGAGGGTCTTTACCGATTGCATTTACAATCGTAGGGTAGTTCGAACCGAACTTGTTAATAACATCATATAATTGATTGAAGAAGGTTACCTTCATAGCAAGGAATGAGTTCACTCCATACTTCACAAAGGATGCTTCCGCCGCCGACATGAATACATACTCATCTGTTGTGCAAAGAGAATATACATCGTATATTTCTGCTACTGCTTTACATGCATCTGGAAACCCACCTAGTAAATGAAATTTTGAGTTTACAAATTGTTCCTTGGCATTACTCTCTGTCAAGAACTCAGGATTGTAAACAATTCGTTTCCAGTCATCTTCAAAACAAGATTGATATAGTCTATCAACAATGTCAGGTGTAATTGTTGATTTAATAATAACACCACCCTTAGTATGCTCTAGTAGTTTAAGTACCGCATCTTCAACAAGTGATGCGTCTACTAATCCAGACCCTATACTAGGGGTTGGTACACACACAAAAGTAAAGTGTGGATTCCATTCTACAAGGTCATCGATAGTTGTATCATGTTTTGGGTCAACATAAAACTTTTCAATGTCCTTGTGCGTAAATGCATAATCGACTGCACCACCAACAAATCCATGACCTACAATACCGACCTTCATTCTAGGGTCATATGTATCATCGACTTGTGGATTACCTGCATCCATTAATTCATCTTTATTCATTAATTAACTCCATAATAGTCTTTGTACCATCTAATAAAGGATTCTACTCCTTGTTCAATATTTACTCTGGGTTTATATCCCAGTTCTCTTAGTTTATAGGTATCTGCCCAAGTCTCCAGAGTATCCGCAGGATGTCTTGGAGCAAGTGTGACATTCGCCTCTCTCCCTAATTCATTACTTATACACTTAATAAAGTCCATCAATTCAACTTGCTTTCCTCTACCGATATTAAATATCTCATTAGATGGAATATCATCGTTGAGTAAAACAATCTTGATGCCATTGATAATATCTCCGACATAAGTAAAGTCTCTTTTCATATCACCGTAATTGAATGCTTCGATAGGTTCACCACGGACAATAGCATCTGTAAATTGAAACAGTGCCATGTCTGGTCTACCCCAAGGCCCATATACGGTAAAGAATCTTAGACCAACATTGTTCAGTCCAGATATTTTGAACTGACACTCGTTAGTATATTTTGTGTATGCATATGCATTAAGTTGGTGTCCAGTTACTTCATCCTCTGTCCATCCAGTAGGTGGTAATGGTGTACCACCGTATACACTTGATGTGGATGCGTATATAACTTTGTATACACCATACATCTTACATACTTCAATAAGGTTCTGTGTCCCTAGAATATTCTCATTGTGATAAATTGCTTCTTTACCAAACGAGTCTCTCACACCTGCTCGTGCGGCGAGGTGGATAACAATATCAGGTCTAATCCATTGGAATGCTTCGTCCAACGCATCAAAGTCTTTTAGGTCAACCTCATGAACCTCATGACCAAAGTATTCAACCCTCTTTGCTTTCAAAGAAGGGTCATAGTAATCATTGTAATTATCTAATCCGAATACTGTAAATCCGTCTTCTAGTAGTGAGTCTGCAAGATGACTTGCAATAAACCCTGCACCACCAGTAATTAATATCTTCATCAACCATTCCTATAGATGTATTCTAATGCCCTATCTGCTTCTTTATCTAGGGGTCTGTTTTCATACCAGTTACCAGTCTCTCTATCCAACTCAGAACACAACTCTGATATCTGTTGAGCAGTGATAGGGTAACCACTCTTGACTGCATTACCTGCAATCGCAACCATAATCTGATACATCTTATGATACCAACCAGTATCAGTTGTAGCACGATACTCCTGCTCTAACCTCTTAGGAAAGAAAGGACAGTCACGATAAGATGTCCAAGTGTATGTGGTATTATTTAGTTGTTGCTTACGATGCTCTATGACTGCTTTCTGCATTGCTTCAGGTAATCTATCTAAGAAAGTATTGCCTTGCTTTTCTACATAGGAATGTTTGTTCATCAACATGTCAGGGTCTAGGAAGACACCATCGTTTGTGAATATAAAGTTCTCTGCGTTAGGATACTGAGCAGGTATGTAATACATACGAGACAAATCCTTAGTTTGCTCATCACCTAGTCCCTTGAACTGTTTGTTCATAGCAAACCAGAAGTGTGCTAGTTCTTTTGACTCTACTCTTCTGGTGAGTGGGAATACGAGTCTAAACTTAGGATGGTCTCTTGTAGAACTGGCAGTTGAGTAACAGATGTAACGGAATCCACCAAACTGTTCGTGAAGGTAGGACTCAAGTTCATCTGAGGTAACTCCAAGTTTAGTATCCACATCAAGGCAAGACCAACCACCCCAATATTCAACATTGCGATTACTCCTAGTTGTCTTGCTAACATAACTAGCAGGACTGATGAGAGGACTACTGTTTCTACCACCCTTTTCTCCGTGTTGTTCTGATAATGAGTATAGCAAAGACTCAAACTCATCGAAGGACTCAAACTCCTGAGTCCGATGAGTCTTATTATCATAAGTATTTTTGAATAGTGTTAAACTATAAATCATCCGCACATTATATCAAAGTAATCAATGTTTGTCAAGTAAAAAGGGGACATCTATCTATCACAAGGTGGATACGGTCTACTGGACTATCATTTCTAACACCATGTAATCCATTAGCATTATCTAACTCATAGATGTGTCCTGCTTCAAGATGATACTCATTATCATCATGTCTCATTACCACTTTAGGGTGAGTAACAATTGGTATGTGATATCTTCTTGTTTTGACAAAAAGATTGTCATCATTATTAGATGGATTATCATTGTGGTCTTTTACAATACCACCTGCAAATAGTTTTATGAATAGTGCATTGATAAGTTTTCCTGCACCATCAACTTGGTCTATTGCATTGTTGATATCATCTAACTCATTTCCAAAACGAGAGTAATCAAGAAAGAACTTTATCTGATTAAACTCATTAGTTTCTTTAGGATTAAATCCATTAAGGTTCTCTGTCCACTTCAAAGGTATAGACCTTGAGTGTTCATGATATCCACCTCTTCTACGAACCCAGTTATCCCATTTGACATTATCATATGGTACTACCTTTTCATAGATGGGTGTAACATCAAATGGACAAACCTTTCTCATACTCCAAAGTTTCTCCATGGTTTTATTAAGAAGAATACTATAACACATCTATCTTCATCTGTCAAATCAGGCATATGAAGATTCTCTGCATCATACCAAACCATACGATTCTTTTTAAACTCTACAAGTTCTCCATTATAATATGTTCCAGTGTTACCCCACAGATATATAACCCCTGCCCAGTTATATCCATCTCTATGAGGGGTCATTGCCTTTTCTCTATTGTCCCATAACCATTGCTTCTCATCACCTTCTATTTTATAGAAGTGCATTCGGTCTACAATCTTATTAGTTTCTTTTTCTATCTTTCTAACAATATCTGGGTATCTTGTTTTAACATCAAGAGTACGAAGACCAGTCCAACCTTCTTTTAAATTCATTGCCTTGTTGGATTCTTCGGTTGTGAGATACTCTTCGTTATATGCACAGTCACATATATGCTCAAAGTCATCTAGAAAATCATCAATTATGTTTAAGTCATCTTCCATGTCGTTCTAAATATTCTGCTTGTCTCCTTAATATATCTGGATTCTCATCTGCATATCCAACTGTATTATTACAGTATTGACATATGTAATCACGAAACTTACCAGTTATATGACAATGGTCTAATACAAAGGGACTCTTCTTCCATCCCTTGAAATGAGATTTATCTCTACCACAGGCAGGACAGACATATGTCTCTGGGTCAGGTGGTGGATGAAGTTTCCTAAGTTCACGGACAATCTTAGCATTCTCTCTTTGACAGTCCTTACAATCATTCCTTTGTTCTGTACCTTTACCATTGCGTTCAGAACGGAAAGCAAATCTTTCACTTGGTTTCCATTCTCCACACTTAATACACTGCTTACTGTCTTCAACAGTCTCAAGTCCCCACAGTGTATTTATCTCAAGCAAAGAACATATCCAACTGTGCCTTGGGTTCTGCACTCCAACCAACGGCATCAAGTATTGGTTCAAGTGGGTCTACAAATGTCTTCTGGAATTGTAGACCATAGTCAATGTACTTGTCCAGTCCAAGTTCTCTAGGTAGGTGCAGGGGGAATGTTATCACATTCTCCTTGATAGGATTAGGTTGCTTGAGGTAAACGAATCGCACCTTGTCCCCTGCTTTAATCGGTTCAACATTCATACCCTTGGTATGGTGGTTATAGAGTAACGCACCACGAGCATGGATGGGTGTTGCTTTCTTGTAAATATTTGCGGAGTCTCTCCACTTAGATACTACTGACAGTGACCTAGGAAAGGACACATCTTCGGCAGATAGTTTACTGAACTCATTACGGAAGTTTGCAATGAATGCTTGTGTCTCTGCTTCTGTACCACTTACAATAATCCTGAATAGTTCTTTCATCTTGACACGACATGCTAGTGGTGTCGATGACTTGATTGCTTCGATACCCATCATCTTGAGTTTGGGTTCTTTGTATTGTACACCTTCTGAGTTGTGGACATTGAGAATATATCTCTTCTTGGCAACCCAGATACCTTTGTCTGCGATTACCTCTCTACCCATCTCCATACGATTGACAAATGAGTTAGTGTATTCTGCTAGGTCAGCATAGGATTTCTCTAGAACTTTCTCAAAGTGTTCGGATGATATCTTGTCCAAAAACTTCACTGGGTCTTTGGGGTCAAACTTCTTGACCAACTTAGACATGTTGATATACACTGAGTCAGTATCAATTGCAATCACATAGTCTTTCTCATCTGTACCCAGAAGTTTGTTCATCTCCTGATTGACTGCTCGTTCTGCCCACTTGATAGACAACTGTCCTGCCAGAGTGATAGACTCTGCAACTCTCTGGTCAAAGTATCTGAACCAACGGTTGCCCAATGCACCATACAATGAGTTCATCAAAATCTTAATTGCCATCTGTTGATTGTTCAGATTAGAGATACGATTAGACAATGCTTTGGTAGGAGTTTCCTCATACTCTTGTTGTGCCTTCAGCATCTCATCCTTGATGACTCTTCTTTCAGAATAGTATTGACGAATCACCGCAGGAATGATACCTTCCTTCTCACGAGTGAATCGTACACCACTGGGGGCAAGTGCATAGTTCTGGTCACTTGGTGTTTGCTTACGCAACATATGTTCTACAGATGTAGAGGTCAGACCATCGACCACAGTCTCAGGTGACATATTGTATTGTACAATAATATTAGGATACAGTGAGTTCAAGTCAAATGATGTTACCCATTCATGAGAACCTACATGGGGTTCTTTGACATATCCACCTTCATACTTGGACTTACTCTTCTCTACTTTGGGTGGCACTGCGACTTGGAACTTGTTTAGGATACGGTAGATGATAGAGTCCCAGATAGCAGTAGTACCAAGAACATCTTCATAGTTGACACCACCTTTGTAGGCAAGAGTCATCGCAAGACTAATCAGTCCTAGTTTCTCTTCGAGTTTGTCAACCAAGTCTACATCACGAATGTTATACTCAATAAACTTCTGGTGGTCATTTTGATAGAGAGTGTGCAAGTCACCATACTCTTCATATGATAGTTTGCGTTCACCTAGTTCTACGAATGCAATGTTGTCCAGTCGATAGGATTCTTGTTGGGTGTAAGTAAACTTCTGATACAAGTCATAGTAATCAAGTTGAGCAATACCCATGAGGTCATAGGTGTCCACATCTCTGCGTCCCATCTTACCACGAACAGTACGAGGTGATACTACACCCCAAGGTGAGAATCTCTTGACGGACTCATCACCAATAACTTTTCTTGTTCTGTTAACAAGGTAAGGAATATCAAACTGCTTACTGTTCCAACCAGTAATCACATCTGGTGAACCATGCTTCTCCCAATACTTTAGAAAGGAGTCGAGCAGTTGTAGTTCATTCTCACACTTGTTGTATATCTCGTTGTCCTTGGGTTCATAGTCTCCTAATGCCCAGACACGGAAGTAATCTTCTTTGGATGATTTGATACAGATTGAGATGACTGGATGATTGGCAACATCTGGTTCAGGGAATCCTTGGTCAGATGCAACCTCAATATCGATAGTCGATACTACAATCTGGTTGGGGTCAAAACTGATATCATTGGGGAATGCATAAGTGATAAACTGATGCACCATATTGTTCATACCGTAAATCTTTACGGTGTCGATATTCTCATATCGTTTGATGAAGTCGGTAGCATCCTTCATAGAGTCCAACTCTAGAGGGGCAACCTGTTTACCTTCTAAGGTAGACCAGTCTCCCTTGCCATCGACAAATAATGTAGGTTTGAACGGAACTCGTTTCTGTATTCTCTCTGCACCATCATACCCACGATAGAGTATACGGTTACCATACCGTTCAACGGATGTATAAAATTTCATGTTTACCTCATGCTATAGTGGTCTATTATACTAGACCCAAATGAAATTGTCAAGCGTTATATGCCAAATATGTTATCCAGACCATACATTACTGCACCCATCAATCCTAGTGTTAGGAATTGAAGGACTGATGCTATTGCTACAATTATCAATCCTCTGTCTGCCCACCATTTACCTTCGGTCTCATGCCATTCTTTTATTTGCTCTGGTGTTGCGTCTTTATATTTTTTCATAGTTTCTTAAAGAAATAATGCAGGTTGTGTTTCCTAACATAGTTATGATGATTCTGCGTCAATCCTAATTCTTCACTCCAACATTGTGTACTAGGAGTATTCATATAAGGTTGTGTACTTCTTTTGAAGTTCGTTGCCATAAACATCTCTTCCTCAGTCCTTCCATATCCCAGTTTCTCATGGTCATTAAAAGGTTGTAGAAACGAATACTCTTTACCGTTGTAGTCTCGTTTTGATAAGAAGTGTTTAGCATACAACTTATATAATTTCTCTGCCATCAAGTAAGGCCCACAGTTCACTGGAACTCTGTTATCTCTTGTTAGTTGGTCATACATCCATTGTGCAGAATGCTTGTTATAAGAATAACAAGACATATACAATCCTAAATTAGCATGTGCAATGTCATGCTCTAACATGAAATCATATGCTTTCTCAAAATCATCTGCATCTAATAGATATGCATCATGCTCCATAATAAAGAATCTATCTTCATATCTTTGTCTACGCATAAGTTCCCAATGGGAACACATACCTGACATTTCTGTCTCGTGCATTGGTTTAGGTTCTCTTACATTAAGACCATCAATGGTCGCAAGAGACTTTTGCCAAAAATAATCGTTCTTAACAGTGTGAAGAGTTTGGGGTGTAATACATTGTGTCGGTATAATATCAAGTATACCTCTTTGTATTACAGGTTTGAAACTATCAATGGCAATCTCACAGTATCTCACGGACACTGGATTGTCAAAATCAACTAACATATATGCTTTCATATCATTATATAGAGTGGGAGAGAGGTTGCCCCCTCTCCCTGATTTGATTTAACCCAGTGGGGTGAAAAGCGGTTTCATTGCTACACCCATGAGTGCTACGCACCCAACAAGTAGTAGTATGTGTGCCACGCCATCGCTACCCCCTAGGGTGTCGATGAGTTTCTTCATTTCGTTCCTCGTGTTAAGAAATTTTTATCTTACGAGGCTGCTTCTCTTTTGGGATTTCTAACTTCAGAGTTACTGCAAGGATACCGTCCTTGAGAGTTGCACCAGTTACTTGGACATACTCACTAAGTCTGAACTGCCGTTTGAATGCTCGTGTACTAATGCCACGATGTATTACTTCACGGTCTCTGGACTCATGTTTACCAGATATGGTAAGAGACCTTTCCTTTTGCTCTACATCTATTTCAGATTCAGCAAACCCTGCAACTGCGACTTCGATGATATACTCATCATCCGATTCCTTCACAATATTGTGAGGGGGATAATGGTCATTTGCGTGTTTAGTTGCGTAATCGAGTTCCTGCAACATATGGTCGAAACCAATAAATGCAGACCTAGGGAAAATACTTTTTCCAATTTCTAATTTTGTCATGTCGCTCTATCTCCTATTTTAATTTAGCAAGATGAAATGGGACTCACACCTGTGACATCCCTACTATTATATATAAGGATTAATTTTTTTATTTCAAGCTATTATTGAAAAAAAGTTGTATTTTTTTAAATAAACATTGCAGGGTCAGAGTCAGCATCACTTTCAAATGCGAATGAGCATGTGAGTCGTGACATCTTCGGAGACAACTGATGGTATGTCCCACGAGGAATCCAAACTGCATCGCCTGGTTTCATTATCTTGAAATCGTCATCATCACTATCCTTATCACTCCTTCCAATACGGATTGGTATCTCACCCAGAACTTGGACTAAGAATACATCCATACTGTCTTTGTGCCTTGGATAGGAATCATGACTCTTGCCGAATCCAGTAAAGGCAATATTCGTTATATGCGGTTCTCCTTTATCGTACTTATCTTTTTTAGGAGCAGTCGGTATAAAAAAGTTATGTAAGTCATCATGCACTTGTTTACAAAACAAGGGTGCAGAAGGTCTCTTGTGGAAAGAGTTCATTGCAAATCTTTGCTTATCTCTATTCCAATCGTGTAATTCTTCAGGGTGAGTATCAACCAGACGCATGTGTGCGTCCCAGTCATAGTCTCCTACATCAACATTAGTCCACCAGTGCTTCTTGTCACGGATGTCTAGTACATGACTATTAAAGTCTACTTGTTGCCAATGTTGTATTTCGGACATAACTCCCACTGGTCTTTCTCCTTAAATCCTATAATCTTTATTTGTCTCAAAGGAGCGCAGTCCTTTGCTACTTCACCGTTTTGGATTTCTAGTAATCCCCAGTCGGATAGCAATGTTGCTATTGTATTTCTTCTCTGCATGTCTGACTCTTCAAGGTTTGCTTTTTTCCCATCAAGCATGAATAGTTCCTTAAAGTGTACGATATAGTATCGTCCTTGCTTGTGCAAGATATGACACGATTGAAAAAGTTTATTGTCTCTCTTTGATGCAACACCTATCCTTGTAAGTGTCTCTCTGACTTTGAGAAAGTCATCTGGTTCTGCTAGAGTGACCTCTAGCATTGTCGCAGGACTCCATGTAACTAAATTATTTTCTTCCACCTTTGTTCACCTTTTTTTCTAATTCTTTAATATGTTGAGGTGATAAAAGTGGTAGGATTTGCTCTGCTTTCTCATTGCTATATCCATAGTATGCCTTCACCACATCAATTGCATTATGTGTTTCTGGTTTTAACCATTTAGAAAACCTTTTTCGTTTCCTAATGATATTTATAAGAAATGAGAATTGTAGACGGTTGTCTAGGTGGTGTGAGATGTTCATCTCATTAGCAAGAATAGCAGTATCTCCAAAGTAGGAAAGACTACGATTAACCAAAAAAGAATTATAAACACCTTCGTCTTCTTCAGTTTCCATAATGTCTTTTTTAGTGTAGTTAATCGCATTTACATAATCAAAAGGTTTAGTCATTCTTCGTTCTTTATAAGTATTAGTTGAGGTTTATCGTGTGGAACTTTTTCTACCATTATACCACACTGTTGAAGGAAAGTCAATCCGTCTTCGGTTTTATATGTTTGGTCATAGACCACTCTGATGATTCCTGACTGGTAGATGAGTTTTGCACAGTTGAGACAGGGGGCGTGGGTGGAGTATAAAGTTGCATTCTCCGCCGACTCTGTGCTAGACGCAATCTTTGCAATCGCATTTGTCTCTGCATGTAAGACCTCTGGTTTGGTTGTATTCCACGCATCTTCACAAGTGTTGTCCCATCCAGTGGGCATACCATTGTATCCTATAGATATGATGCGATTATCTTTTACGATTACTGCTCCGACTTGAAGTCTAGTAGCAGATGATAATGTAGCATACACATGAGCAGTTGCCATATGTGCATTATCCCACTTAGTCCATTTCTTCAAAGGGTAACTCCATTTGATGAGGTGTCCACTTACCCTCAACTTTGGTTAATGTCATGAGTGGTTGTTTTTCCATTGGATATGATTTGTTGACTAATACAACAAAGTCATCTGTTACTTTATCTCTGCGTTGACCGAAGTCATCGTAGTACCAAAGTCTTTCTTCTGGAATGTGTTCTTTATCTGAAACGATAACATACTTCATATCTGCTCCTTACCAATGTCTGATAACACCTGCTAAAATAAAGAAGCAGGTGATGAAGTTAGTACCAACAATCACTGTGCGGATAACAGTGATAGTATTGTCATATGGTTCAGTCTTGTCATCGGAGTAACCCCCCAATGCATACTGCCATACTTTCCAGTATTTATAAAAATTCGACATTTGCCATTACCTCTGTTAGACATGCTACTAGATTTAATTCATGGTCTGCAACAAATGCATTCTTGTATTGATAGTCAGCAAGGATTAGAATAATCTGCGGAATACTCTCTGGTACAATCTTACCATCAATAGTATCATAGATACCACGGAAGACAGATGCAGGTTCTAGGTCAATGTTGTTGACTACCCACTGACGCATCTTCTTGAAGTCCTTGTTTTTAAGATGAGAGTATAAGTCTGAATACTGACTGTTGTCTACAATCAATACATCTGAATTGATACTACCACCAATAGATGCTCTCTGTAATTCATTCAATACCCTACGGAAGTCAGGGTAGTGTTTAGTAATGAGTTCAGCAAGAACCTTTGGATTGTAGTTGACACCCTCACCCTGTAGGATAGTATCACATCTTTTCATGAAAGACTCAGCAAGGACTGCACGGTCTTTGCCACTTGATACATTGAACTCATAGACACCACAACGAGAGTGTAGTGGTTCAATCACACGATTCTTAAAGTTACAGGTAAGGATAAACCTACAGTTGTTACTGAACTCTTCAATGAATCCACGCAATGCAGGTTGGGTTGATTGGGGGTTTAGGTAATCTGCTTCATCTAAGATTACAACTTTGTAACCCCCAGAAAGAGATACGGAAGAAGCAAACTGTTTTATCTTACCACGCAGGGTATCGATGTTACCCTCTTCACTACCATTGATTACAATGTAGTCAAGTCCTAGTTCATTACATATAGCACGAGCAACGGTGGTCTTACCTAGACCTGCCGTACCAGTAAATAACATGTTAGGGATTTCACCAGACTCTACGATGTTCTGGAAGGTTTGCTTGAGTTCTTTTGGCAGAATAGTATCTGCAATAGTTTGTGGTCGATACTTCTCGACCCATAGAAATTCATTCATAATAATCCATTATAACACAATAATGACCCTTCTGTCAACAAGAAAGTTGAGAGGGTGGACGGAAAGGAGACATCCACCCTCTCTAGACAGATACCTAGGAATCGGTATTGTCTAAACCTTGCGAAGACTGGTATTCCTCGACCAGTTGCACTATCTGCACTGCTTGGTCTCTCAACTGACCAATGGTAGATAGTTCCTCACCTTTAATTGCTCCCCTCTGAACGATGGTATCAATTACTGCCACACATGAACGAGCAACTCTATTACTCAGTTCGTAAATTGCACTGTGGTCTTGTGCTTTTGGTTCTGCTTTTGCCATTATCTATGCTCCGTATACAGATGTTTTTTCTAGTGCAATGAAGTATTCAGTCGCAGACTGTTTACTCTTGAATTGCGATATTAACTTAGATGAGATACTCACATCAAAGTCTTCATTGACAACCTTTAGGTTACCAACATTCAGAATGAAGTTGAAGTCAACTCCTTCTGGATACTCACCTTCAACATCTATTGCGAAGGTATTTGAAGTCGCATCTTTACTGTCTTTAACAGTCAAAGTGATTGCTCCATCCGATGGAGTAATCGAAATCTCATCATGACCCAAGGCGGCGGATGCTCTCTTAATCTTACTGAGTGTATCAGTATCTAGGGAGAACTTAACTTCCGCATCTGGCATGTTCACTGACTTATTAGGAGTAGTCAACATATCAGGGTCAGAGAAGAAATACTTCACAGATGAACGACCAGTGTTATCAGAGACAACAACATAGTCAGACTCAAACCTGAGTGTTGGGGATTGAACCAAAGACAAGACATTCAGAAACTCATTCAAGTCATAGATGCCAAAAGTCTGTGGGAAGTCCTCAACAGTCTCAGTAGATGAAAACAGATTTCGTGCTACCGAAATAGTTTTCAGGGTATTACCATTCTCAACCACAATGTTAGGATTGATGGTGGCATAGTTTTTCAATATATTAATAGTGCTATCGGTTAATTCCATAATATTCACCTTTCTCCAATTTAACGCATACTATAACAGATGTCTCAACTAAAGTCAAGCTTTTATTTTAGAGAAGTTTCGTTCCTTCACAAATTCTACTTTGCGAGAGAAGTGTGCATCCTCTAACTCTGATTTATGCGAGATGATAAAGACATTAGTATCCTCAGACAGACTGCTAATAATCTTCATCAAGTTTTCAATACCATCTTCATCTAGGGACGAATCAAAAGTCTCATCCAATAGAAGTAGATTGGTTGCCACACTGTTCTTCATCTTGGCAATCTGTCTCCAACAGAATAACAGTGACAAGTCGATTCTTTGTTTCTCACCTTCAGAGAATGAATCGTAAGAGAATGCGTCACGATGTCGTGAACGGATAGTCTCTTCGAATGCTTCATTCAAATTAAAGTGAACAAAGAAATCTAATGTTTGTAAAAACTCGTTAGTCAACTTATTGATGACTGGTAGATACTGCTTGATAATCTTGGTCTTAATACCAGTATCTTTTAATAATTCTGCTTTGACTTTATCATAGGATGCTTGTTCATTGAGTTTATACTTGGCATCCTGTAGTTCCTCTTTGGATACTCTAAGTTTCTCTAACTCAGCATTTGCTTCTGATAAGTCACCTGTCTCCTCATCTATATTACCAATCTCTGTATTGAGTCGGTCAATAGATTCATTGATAGAAGCAATCTCTCGATTGTTACCATTGATGTTTGACTGCCATGCACGAATGCAATCCATCATAACATCAAATGCTTCTTTCTTATCTTCAAACTTCTTCTTCTGTTTCTCATACATTTCTAGAGCATTTGTAATAGTTCCTGCTTTTCTCTTACACTCTTCAAGATGTTTAGTCTTGATATCCTCATTGATATCCTGTTCACAGGTAGGACATGTATCATGCTTCTCAAAGAACTTTGCCTTCTTGACTACATCCTTCTGCTCATGTTTGAACTGAGATGCATAGTCCTCTAGGTCTTTCATCTTCTGTGATAGGTCTTCAATATCTTTTAGTAGTGGTGCTTCCTTGTCTTCTAGGTCAGCACTCAACTTAGAATTATTATCTGTCAGGACTTTGATTTGTTCCTGCAATCCTTTGATGGTCTCCTGCTTCTCTTTCTTCTGTTGAGAAGTCACTGCACTAAGGTCACGCAGATATTTTTTCTGTGCATTTATTTTAGTATTCACAAGATTGATTTGATATTCATTATCATTAATCTTCTCTTTAAGTATGGAGACCTGCTCCTTTAAGAGACCATTCATCTTACTGAATACATTAATATCAAGTAGGTCTTCAATCACATCACGCCTTGCTTGAGAGGTAAGTTGCATAAACGGAACGAAGGATGAAGACCCCAGAACCACAATCTGATGAAAAGACTTATGGTTCAACTTGATAATATTGTTCTCAAGCATGAGTTGATACTCACGAGCATGAGACACCTGATTCACCATATTACCGTTCACCCATATCTCAAACTTGTTTGGTTTGATACCACGGATGACTTTGTAATTTTGTGAACCAATCGCAAACTCAACTTCTACTAGTGTACCCTTTTGATTGATACTGTTCACCAGTTGAGATTTGGATATCTTACGGTGAGGTTTACCAAATAGACCAAACGACAATGCGTCTAGCATAGTTGACTTACCACTACCATTCTGACCCACTACCAAGGTGGTAGGATGGGTATCAAAATCAATTTCTGTTAGGTTATTTCCTGTCGATAGGAAGTTTTTGTATCTTAGTTTCTTGAATTGTATCATGTTCTGTTACATCGCACCAATTGCACGGTGACCCTTTCTCCACTCCAATTTCTGTCCCTTCTACTTTACAGTAATGAGTCCAGAATCCGAAATCCTTTTTCATAAATATCTTATCCCAGTTCTCTTCGAACTGCTTTCTATTAGGTATAGGTCTTGGTCTAGACCCCTTACCCATCTACAATATCTCCAGAGACTCTGCTTCTCTCATGAGGGCAGAGACTTCTTTCTTTATACGACCTTTATCCAAATCAGTGGATACAGCATCAATATAATTATACACTATTGTTTGCGTATCGTCAAGCGATATTTTAGAATCATTTACATTATCTCCAATGAACTCCTTGAAGTCCTCTTGGATTTTTAGTTCATGAATCTTCTGCATTTGCACACGGTCAATAAACTTCTCAAACTCATATGGGTCACCTTTGTTCACTACGATGACCTTAACAAACTTGTTGTCTAGGTATCGCATATCCTTGAACTTGTAGTTGCCCATCTTCTCGTGGTCATAATAAATCTTTTCGTAGATAGTGATTGGGTTGTGGATTGCTTCCAGTTCTCTTGTTTCAGTATCAAGAACATGGAAATACTTTTTGTCATCACAGTCATTCCAGAAGAACTCCATCTGAGAACCAAGATAGTGGATATTGCCAGATGTAGACTTCGCATGGAAGTGTCCTGTAAGAACCATTTCGAAACGGTCAAACAGAGTAGGACTCATACCTTGCATACATGGCATACCACGATGCATATCAAATCCTGTCAGTTCTAAGTGTGCGCCTATGATGTCTGCCTTACACTTCTTAATAAAGTCAAGACATTCCTTTTCATTAGACTCACATATCCAAGGAACAAGACCAATCTTCAAACCGTCATACTTCATGACCTTTGGTTCAAGAACAAGATTGACCTCATTCATATAGTGACCCTGCAACTCTTTCAATGAGTTCAACTCTATTGTATTCTTATAATACATGTCATGGTTACCAATAATGATATCCATGGTCATACCATTCTTACGCAATGGTTCTAAGAATATTTTACGATTGTGTTGCAGTGCCTTAAAGTTAATCGTCTTACGATTGTCATAGTAATCCCCTAGATGGAGAATGTGTTTGATATCATTCTCAATACAATAAGGGAAAAACACATCACGATAAAACGCTTCCTGATAATCCATAAAGATATCAGAAGAGTTCCGAATACCACAGTGGGTATCGTTCAAAATTGCTAATTTCATTTAGTTACCTTTGAATAAAGGGTCTTCCTCTCGCTTCACTTGAGCAATTGCTTCTGCCATACTTAGTCTTCCACTAATACCAGAAGACTGGTTTTGCTTTTTGATTGCCTTTCTGCGGATTCTCTTTAATTCCTTCTTATCCAATTTTTCCATATGACTTGCCATTATACATGACCTTTCTTAAAATGTCAAGCGTTATTATTACTAATAATCCACTGACAAGTAATCTTATATCGAAAACAAGTGCTTCGACTGTGAAGGGTGGATAGGTCTGTCCAAAGTTTGCAAGGACATGCCATACCAACCAACTACACCCAAGTGCAGTATACATGTTATTTATATATCTGCTTATATAAGGTGCGATTGCCAATGCAGTATATGTGAACATCATATGACCATGAAACCCAATAATGATATCCGATGCTAACATAACCAACAAAGGTGCGAACCATACCCATAGACTCTTTGCTATGTGCGGTGCGACCACTGCTAATCCCAATAGAGGTTCACTATTAGGTGGTAGTGGTAGAAGTCTACTCAATACCAGAGCAGTGAATAGAAACAACAATGACTTCATTCTAAGAAATCAGTCAGGTCAGAATCTACCTTTGGCACTCTCTTCTTTCTTTCCTTCTTGACAATCTCCTTCCATTCAGCATCTTTCTCTTTGATTTCATCAATACGACTACGCAATTGGTCAACGAATGCCTGTGCAACTGCTCTAGACTGTCCGTCATCCATTTCGTTATCTAAGAAGTTTTCGATACCAGAATGATTGATATATCTTAATTTAATATCCTGTTGCTTCTTCTCCCTTTCAATTCTACGGAGAAAAGCATACCATGAAATCTGTGTGAAGTAAGCAAACGCATTTGGTTTACCAGTTCTAGTTGCGGCCTCTATATTATAGTTTTCAATTGCTTTCAGACAATTCTCTACGGCATCCATTACCATTTCTTCACGGTAAGTGTATCGTACAAAGTTTGATTTGTGTGATAACCCCTCTGCAATCTTTAGAAAACATTCAGCAATATAATCAGGTACGATTGGTATCTTCTTATTTGCCTTCTTTGCTTTTCTTACAGAATGCACATATTCGACAACACTCGTTGAAAACTGAGCATTATTCACATAATGTGGTTTCTCTTTGGGTTTCATATTATACTCCAAGTTTGATGCATATTATACTACATGCATGATAAAAAGTCAAGGTAAAAAAATAATTAAAAAATAGCTTGACAAAATATGTTTTTTCTGTTATAATTCAAAGCGTCCTTTGAGGGGGGATATATACCTCAATAATCGTTATGACGGAACTTGAAATCCTTATGTTGTCGGAAATCATTATGTATTGTTCCTGCTATACAATATCTCCATCCCTCTTTTTCTATTAGTGGAACATGATGCATAACATGTCCACGAAAGAATACTAACTTACCCCTTTCGATTGGAATTTTATATTCTCCAATATATAAAGGTTCATCGAATTGTTCACCAAGATAAAATGTCCATGCCCAGACCGCAGGAAAGTGGTCATGTACTACGACAGAATCATTTCTACCTTCTCTATATTTAGCAATCCACATAGTGGTCATTTTCAGAGTATCAATCTGCAATTCGGTATGATGCGGTGCTAGATTTCGTTTTCGGTGATTGGGATGTTGTTCATTAAAAAGAGCAGTTGCTTCTAAAGTATATTGTTCTACCTTTTTAGTAAAGTCATTCAATACTGGAAAATAGTCTTTATGGACATGTATAAAATTTCTAGATAGAGATGTATCATAGATGATATTGTTGTCTGCTTTTACATTAGTGGAATTTGCCATTCTGTCTGTGGAATCACGACAACAGTCCTCAAGGACATTAAGCAATGCTTCATTCTTAATTACTGTACTAAAGACATACTCTTTTTGAGTTAAATCTAATTCTGTTATATTCATGTATTATTTACTGACCCTGCAATGACATATCTTTTACCATAAAATTTCTTAGGTGCAACCCCATGGTCTACATCTCCACGAAACAAATAGAGTTTACCTACTTCAACTGCTATAGGTTTTGTTCCTACAATAAGTTCTGGTGCATCAACCAAAGGTTCATCTGGGTCTTCTAGGTAATAACAAAAAGTATACAGTGCAGGAAAGTGGTCATGCATTTTTGCATAATGTCCTTTTGTACTGTCATACTTTGCTACCCACATGCTTATTGTCTCTAGAGTCTCACACCATTTATCATGCCACACTTGCATTGTACTACGATATGCAGTATTCTCATTTTGATTATTGTGGTCAACAACTGCTATCCTTGCGAGTTTATCTACATGGAACTTTAATTTATTCCATGGTGACTTACTCATATCAACAAGTTTAGTGACCTCTGCTTGTAATGGTGCTAGACCCTGTGTACCATTCATGTAATCTAAACTTTGGATAGTATCGAAAAGTTCTGCGTTTAACTTTTCATCATTAAGTTTTGTATGGTATATTCTTTCTGGAGTCTTTACCCAAACCTTCTCAACATGTACATCCATCAATGAATAATCTTTTTCTTCTTACTAGGGTCAAAGAGTAATATATTACTGCCACCACCATCACTGTCACCAGTGAACTCTTCGTCTTTCAGATATTTTTCCATCTCCTGAACTTGTTTTAATAACTCTTCTGAGACTTCGGTCAAACCTTTTTGTTTACTCCATTCTTCTGGATTGGACTCAGCAAACTCTTCCATTCTTTTTTCGTGCATCTTCAACATATCTTTGACTGCTTGATTGTATTGCCATACAAGAGTTTCTTGAGGTTGTGCAATACCAACAACATGGTTCGCATTTAGCACCATGAGTTCTGTGTCTGTTTCTTGATATATCATCCACGGACGAAATGAATAATATTTCATTCCACCTATAAATTCAGTAAATCCTATTCTCATAGGTTTACGCACTACAAGTTCTAATTCATCTTCATTTTGCCATTGTATAACTTCACATACAATCTCGTCCCCTGATGACAATTTAAATTGTCTAAGAGGGTATTCCATACCCTTCACTTCTTTTTCTTCATTATCCATCTGTGTTACTTTCGGTTTTACCTAGTTTCTTATTTATATAGTCAATAATAAACTGGTGCATGTTAGACGCATCTGTTTCCAACGGATATTGTTTGAAATGATGCTTTACATTTTTAGGATAGTCTTTGTGTTGTGCAGTAACAACATTAGTTTCAAAACAATAGGTTGCATATGAACCTTGTGCAATTCTATCGTCCATCCATTCATATGTCCATCCAATCATATCAATATAATCATATTCACCAGAAGGATGTACCCAAAAGTTCCATGGGATTTTTCCTCGTGTGCCTTTCATATATTGCTTTGCTTGTAATAGACCCCCTACTGCTTCTTTCACCCTAGGGTCATGTATATAAACATGCGATTTTTTGTTAGGTTCTATATACTCAAATTTATATCCTTGATTATAAAAATTATCACTATTATTTATATCCATATTTTCTGCTTCTGTCGATGTAGCAATCTCTTCTGGAGAGTTAATTCTCAAGGGTAAATATGCCACAGAATGATGTCCCCAATACTTATTTAACCATTCTTTACCTGCTTCTAGACTTGCAAAAGACTCATGTGGTAGTCCTGCAATCATAGTAAGTGAACCAGAATAATATTGGTTTTCTTTCATATTGTTTTTCATAAACTCATCAATCTTGAGCAAACCTTCTTTGGTTTCCTCTGGGTTCATACCTTTACCAACTGCCTTACCTGACTTCCAGTTTAGAGTTTCGACACCATAACTATGAGCAGTAAATCCGATATCAATCATGTCTTCCCATGTCTTTTCACCGTGTCTTATCATAAGGTCACCACGAGCATATCCACTAAACTGTGGTTGAAACGGTAGTTTACGAACTGCATCCGCAACCTTTTCCATTTTATCTACACGGTCATTGACAGTATCATCTGTTATGTAATAGTGTTTAACTCCCCATTTTTCCCAGTTCTCTAATAGTTCTTCATACAAATCTTGTTGGCATCTATCCATATTGCCCTTGATACCAATCAAAGGAAAAGAACAATAGGTGCATTTGAATATACACCCACGAGCAAACTCTACATTCAAAGTCTCGTATGGTTCAATATAATCTCGTTCTTCGTATGAGATTCGTGCATCTGGTTTAGGGTGAGCAGGATAATCACGATAAGCATTTATCAATTGACCCTGCTTCCAGATGGTTGCCTTTATTGATGGGCCTCCGTTGACTTCGTGTTCAAGTATTGCTTCAAGTGCATACTCACCACTACCTGCACAGTAATAATCTACATTGCCTATCTCTGTAAGGACAAATGCTTTTACACCACCTACTACAATGATTACATGAGGATGAGTTCTCTTCATCCAATTAACCACTCCTTGTAATCGGTTTCTCTGAATATATGCAAGTGGGAATAATAAACTGATACCAAGGAACTTGGTTTGAGTTGTGATACGGTCATCAAGGTATTGACGAATCTCTTCGTCAGACATATAGAAGGTATAGTCTAGGCACTCAATATCCCAACCTTTCTTCCTTAGATAGGTTGCGACTCTGTGGTTACCAAAACTTCTGTAATAGTCTGGTGAGTTGTCAAGTTTACGACTGGAAATTACCCACTTTTCATTGAATTTTTTCCTGAGTCCTGCGTTTGCACCGAACCCACCAATCATTAATCCATGCTTCATTTTAAATCTATTGGATATACCTTATAAGGAAACTGTTCCTTATTATATATTTTGATTCGTTCTGCACTATGTCTTAGGGTAAAATTCTTGTGTTTACGGATATGCATGTCATCCGCAATGTCATATAGTTGTGTTACCGAACCATCGTCAGACTTTCTCAGTCCTCTTCCGATTGATTGAAGAACCTTGACTTGAGACTTGGAAGGACTAGCAAAGACAATGTTATGCAAGTTCCTAATATTAATCCCAGTAGAAAATGTTCCCAATGAAGCAACAATGATTGCATTCTTTTGTCCCTCTACGATACCACGAATCTGTTCACGGTCTGTTGCATCGACCTCACCTGATACATAGAATATCTTTCTATCTTCTCCACCCATCTTCTTCATTTGGTCAAAGAGTATTTTACCATGCTTGTCCACATACTGGAACAAGACCAAAGTATTACCCTTCAAGTCCAGAGATAGTTTAGAGATAAAGTTGTTTCTCTTTTCACATCCTACAATATAATCCATCTCTTCCTGATAGGTAGATTCTTTGAGCATGTGACAGACATCATTATGATATCTCAATAACAATACCTTAATATTTAGTTTAGCAAGTTCACCCTTCTCCTGTAAGTCCTTGGTCATGGTAACACGATGTACAGAACCAAAGAGACTTTCCAGTACAAGTTTATTAGTCTCTGTACCGTCTAGTGTACCTGTAGTACCGAATCGATATTCAGCATTCTTACACTTGTTCATGATACCAGACAAAGACTTTGCTTTGAAGAGATGGACTTCATCACCAAAGATGCACCCTAGGTTCTCAAACCATTTGGGTGGAAACTTGTAGATAGATTGCCATGTAGAAATGATAATCTGTTTATCAGTGGTTTTATCCTTACCTGAATAGATTCGGTGGCAGTGTTTATCTACATCAAATCCATACTCTTCAAAGTCTTTGTACATCTGTTCGACAAGACTTGTTGTCGGAACAACAATCATAACTTGCTTATCATAGTTATCCATATACCAACGCAATAAACAATAGATGATATATGACTTACCACTACCAGTTGGTGATAGTAGGATTGCTCTTTTATTAGTGATTGCATGTGTGACTGCATTGTATTGATAGTCACGAATATTGAATGGGGTATTAAGTTCTTCAATGAACTTAGTTAGATTGATATGGGATACACCGTTCTTCTGGGCAGGGTGACCATACTTAGTCTCCTCTAATTGCAGAGGATACATTCTATCTGAGCAAAACTTTCTCAGATGGTCATATAGTCCTGCACCCAGTTCACGAGTAACCGAATTGAATAGTTTGATTTTACCGTCCCACTTCCTTGCCTTATACATTGGCATGAACTTGAAGCCTGGGACATAGAATGAAAAGTAATCACGCAACTCTGGCACTTGATGTGCTTCGCACTCAATGTGCATCATTGCATGGTCTTTAAGTTTTGCGGTTATGGTATTCGGTAATGTCACATTCCTGCATCGAACTGTCTCCACTTGATTATGTTGGAAATGGTTTGATGTCTCCACTTTAGATTATCTATAATTTCTACTAGAGTATCTATAATGGTTTTTAGGTACTGTATTTTCAGTTCCGAATCTTGAATCTCTTTATCAGTATCGTAATAATACTCTTTGAAATTTTTGGTGTTTACATTTAGACCATCATAAGGGTCAAATGCCCATCCACGAGATTCTATGTCTTCCTTAGACATTTTGCCCTCGTAGTAAAGATACTTATCCTTCAGTAGTTCTTTTTGTTTGAACTCTGCTTTCTTGAGTCGCAGTCTTGTCTGTGCATGATACTCAAGATACTTAGCATGTAACTCTGGGGTATTTTTGGAACATTCAGCAAGGGTGGAAATATCAATCTTTGAGTCTTCTTTCCACTCTGCCAATATGCTTTCTAAATCTAACATTCACTCTCCATTATAAAACAATAATGTAGTATTTAGACTATTTCAAATTGAGCAAATCTAAAACTAGCATCGAAGGTCAAGAACTGGACATCTCCAGTAGTTGACTGAAAATTAATAGTACCAAGAGAAGTAGGAATACAATCTTTGTATCTTACTCTCAAAGTCTGATTGTTATGACTAGACAATACACTCAAGGTAATATCAGCATAGGTGGGTTTCTTTTCACCCCTTGCTCCTGCGGATACTTGACCTTCATTAGTTATTCTAACCATCCAATCATACATCTCTCTATATGAAGTCATGTTCTCATCCAGTATAATATTGAATGAAACTTCACTGAAAGTTATCTTGTCCCCTGCTAAAGGAACAGATGTAATTCTTCTGGCAGGTAA
>CEPA01050337.1_pt1 | contig 26419 bp, 21 predicted proteins | sample 356241 | NCBI WGS metagenome assembly CEPA01 (sample SAMEA2620542, study PRJEB7988) | marine metagenome | biome: marine biome (ENVO:00000447); feature: surface water layer (ENVO:00002042); material: "saline water (ENVO:00002010), including plankton (ENVO:xxxxxxxx)" | depth 5 m
TTTGATCTTAAAAAAGATTCATTTGTTTCTAGTAATGATTTTAATGAGGATTTAGAGGTATCTTATAATTCTGAATCGGAAATTTTAATCAAGGAGCATATCCCAAATAAGATAGTACTCTCTGTTAATGCTAAGGGTGATTCATCAAATAGGCACTTTGTATTATTAAGTGAGGTTTACTTCCCTCATGGATGGAAAATTTCAGGTGCCTCAGATTTAGAGATTATTGAAGTCAATAATCTTTTTAGGGGATTTTTTGTTCCTAATGGTTCTACAGAAATAACTCTTGAATTTAATCCATCAGATTTAAAATATAGTGCTTTGGTTAGTCACTTTTCACTAATAGTAATCTTGATCCTTTACTTAGTTTCTTTGTTCTATCGTAAAAATGAAAAACTTTAAACTTCAGACAAGTATTAAATTTGTTTTATCTGCATTTGCAATAATAATGGCAATAGCTGTGCTTTGGATTAATAGCACTGTAATATCAAATCTCAGAGAAGGAAATCGAAGGCAGATTGAAAAAATAGCTGAGTACTATAGTAAAGAACTTAGTGATAGTGAAAAATTAGATTATACATATTTTGCAGATGTTATTCTTCCAGTATTATATAACTTTGAATTTCCAATTATTATTACAAATGAAATTAATGACGGTTCAAATATTGATTTTTTACCACCAATAAATATAGATATAAAAGAAAAGGTTAATTCTCAAGAGTATAGAGATGAGGTATATAGGCTAATTAAGCAGATGGATGAAAATTTCATTCCATATGAAATAACGGGAGATGATGGCTCAGGAGAAGGAAGGCAAATAGTATATCATAAAATTCACTATGGTGATCAAGATATTATAAGAACGATTGCATTGCTCCCATACTTAAATTTTGGTTTTGCAATATTGTTTATAACAATTGCTGCATTCGGAATTCAATTAATTCGAATCAATGAAAGAAATTCAATTTATGCAGGTATGGCTAAGGAAACAGCACACCAATTAGGTACTCCTATATCTTCTCTTATGGGTTGGGTTGAACTTTTGAAAGAGAAAATGTTAGTTAAAAGAAGGAATAAGATTTTATCTTCCATGAAAAATGATCTTTCAAGACTTTCTGAAATTAGTGATAGATTTTCAAAAATAGGATCAAAAGTGAATTTGAAAACAGTGAATATTAAATCATTGTTAGAAAAAGTAACTATGTATATGTCAGAGAGACTTCCCAAAAGCTCTAAAACAAAAATAGTATTGCGTTTAAAAAATAATACTAATTTAATGGGTGATGCTGTTCTATTAAGTTGGGCTTTTGAAAATCTGATAAAAAATTCGATTGATGCAACTAATCCAGAAACTGGTATAATTGAGTTGAGGATTGATAATACAAATAGTGCAATATCAATATTTTTCAAAGATAATGGAAAAGGAATTAAGCGAAAAAATTGGAATGATATATTTAGGCCTGGATTTAGTACTAAAAAAAGAGGATGGGGGTTAGGATTGAGTTTAACCCAAAGAATCATTGAGGATATTCATAAAGGAAAAATTGTAGTAACTGATTCATCGAAAAATGGTACAACAATTAAAATTACTTTCGATAAATGATGAAATTTATTTTTGCATCAAATAGTCCTCGACGTAAAGAAATTTTATCAAAATTTAATATAGATATTAAATTTGTTTCTCATCGTTTTAATGAGCGTGGAATTGATAAAAATATTGAACCGCATTCTTACTGTAAAATTATTGCAAATGAAAAAGCAAATAGTATAGTAGATATATATCCAAATCGACCAATACTTTCAGCCGATACAATTGTTTTGTCACCAAACAAGAGGATCTTTGAAAAACCAAGAAATGAGGAGGATGCATATAGAATGCTTAGGGAGTTAAGTGGGGAAAAGCATCAAGTCCTAACTGGAGTTTCATTGATACACAAGAAAGCTAAAATTAATTTTTGTTTTACAGAAACCACATTAGTTGAGTTTAATGATTTAAGAGATGAAGAAATTTATTATTATATAAAACATTTTGAGCCATATGATAAATCAGGTAGCTATGGCATACAAGGATTTAGTTCAATTTTTGTAAAATCAATAAATGGATGCTTCTTCAATGTTGTTGGTCTTCCAATCTCTAGGTTGTTTTACCATTTAAAGAAATTTGATTTAATCCAATTTTCTTGAATTCTTCCAATAATAATAATAACTTATAGATACAATGAGTGAGCAAAAACTATTTTTCAATGATCTGAAAGCTAAAAGAGAGAGTCAGAATCTTTCTTTAGAAGAAATTTCAGATTTCACCAAGATCGATATTAAGTTTCTAATTGCCATAGAAGATGGAGATTTTGGGTGCCTTCCTGATGTATATATGAGATTATTTCTTAGGTCATATTGCAAGTATATCTCAGCTGATGACGAACAAGCTCTTAATGATTATGAATTTTATACGATAGGTTCAAAAACAGAATCAAAAACTTTTTCTATTCCATTAGAACCAGATGATATTGATACAAATATTGACCAAAAAGAGTTAAATTTACCCCAGGTCCCAACAGCTAAAATTGTAACAATTGTAATTACTGTAATTATTTTGATTTTTACATTATTTCTTATAAGTAATATAGATAGTGATTCTAGCCCTAAAAGTGATAATTCTGATAAATTAAATATAAAAGAATCTTCTGAGAATCTAAAAATTGTTCAGTATAGTTCTTTGCCGGACAATAGTCCTCTCACTAATCTTGATTTTGATGCAAATAATTTAATTGCTGGAAATAAAAAAAAATTAGTAGCATCTGATCCGTTTACATTTAGAGTGGAAGCTTTAGCACAAACAAAAATTAATGTAAATAGCGGACCAATAATTAGAAATAAAGTTATGGAGAAAGGCCAGGTAGAGATTTTTCCAATTAAGGATAAGATATCTTATGACTTCTGGAGTGCACAGCACATAAAATGTTCATTAAATGATATCGATTTGACTGAGTTTTTTGGTAGTGAAGATAATTCTATTCGCGGCTGGTTTACTACAAAAGATTTGTCCCTTAACTATAACTTCTATAAACAGTCACTTTAAATTATCAAACGAAAATAAAACTTATAACTTCTTAGTTATCCCCATACAATAAATTCAAAAAAGTATTTACGTGTTATTGCTTATTAATTAGCAAGACTCGCTTCTTTGCGTATTAAAATCTAGCTATGAATTATTAAAAAACCATATAAAGATAAATAAAATTAATATATTTCTTGCATATAGGTGGTTAATAGTTATATAATAGTGGGTGAGTGTGGGTAATAAAACCTTTTAAAATATATACTATATAAATGAATTCGATAAAATTAAGATTTACTGGTGAGTATTCTAATTCTCTTGATATAAAAAATAGAGTGAATATTCCAGCCAAATTCAGAAAAGCACTAGATCCTATCAATGATAGGACTTTTGTTATTACAAGAGGCTTCGATCCATGCTTAGCTCTTTATCCTATCGCTGAATGGAATATAGTAGAGCAAGAATTAGCTTCTTTGAGTTCAATAAGAAACAGGAATAGGGAATTTGTTCGATCTGTGGTTAGACACGCATCTCATGTTCAGTATGATAAGCAAGGAAGAATTATTATCCCTGATAATTTAAAAATCTATGCTGGAATAGAAAAAGAGGTTTCAATAATTGGCATGATCACAAAAATTGAACTTTGGAGTCCTGATAAAATTAAAAAATATGATGATCAAATTAACATTGATGAGTTTGATGATCTCGCGGATGATATAAGCTTTTAATTATGAATAATATTGACCAACATCCTCATGTACCAATTTTACTTGAGGAAGTGGTCTCTAAAATAATAACAAGGAAAGACGGCGTATATATTGATTGCACCGTTGGCTTTGGAGGCCATTCTTTTTCTATTTTAAAAGAGATAGATAGCAATGGAATGCTTTTTGGAATTGATTATGACCCTTATGCCCTGGAATATTCACATAATAGATTATCTGATCTAAATAAGCCTTTTGAATTAATTCATTCAAATTATGCAAATCTAAATGAGCTTTGTAAAAGGAAAGATATTAATGATGTTGATGGGATTCTATTTGACCTTGGTATCTCCTCCTACCAAGTTGATTCAGGGTATAAGGGCATTTCCTATAGAAAAGATGGAAAGTTAAATATGGCATTAGACCCAAAATGTACCACAGATGCACAAAAAATCCTACATGACTACAATGAAGAAGAATTAGCAAATATGATTTATTATAATAGTGAAGAAAAGAATTCTAGGAAGATAGCGAAATCAATAAAAATTAAGATATCGCAAAATACGATTGAAACAAATTTAGATTTAGTTGAAGCTGTAAAAGAAGTTACTCCCATGCGATTTCTAAATAAAACACTATCAAGAGTATTTCAGGCTTTAAGAATTGAAGTCAATAATGAGTTTGAAAATATATATAAATCAATTATTGATTCAATTAGCATACTAAGACCTGGAGGAAGATTAGCTGTAATCAGTTTTCACTCAATTGAAGACAGAATAGTTAAAAATGTTTTTCGCTCATACGCAAGAGGAGATAGTGCATATATAGGTAGAATGGGATTTCAAGTTAAAAAAAATATAACCAAGAAAGTTAAAATTTTAACTAAGAAGCCAGTTACTCCAGACAGAGATGAAATAGGATATAATAAGAGGGCAAGAAGCGCAAAGTTAAGAATAGTAGAAAGGCTAGCAATTGCATAAAAATACAGGTAAATCAAAGCGCTGGATTATAATTGGAATAATAACACTTTTTTCAATTTTATTTTTAACTATTAGAGGAGAATCTAAAAAAATTAGTGATGAAATTATTGCCTTAAAGATTAAAAAGAAAATGATTCAAGATAAAAAGATACATTTATTATCTAAAAAAAATAGGCTTATATCACAGATTAGAATTGAAAGAATTGCAAAAGATTCACTTGGAATGAAAAAACAGCCTATAATAAATAAAACAGCATTTCTACAATCACATTAAATGAATAGAACATATATTGCATATCAAAATAGAATTAAATATATAATAAACATTATATTGATTTTTGGTATCCTCATACTTTCAAGGTATTTCCAAATTCAAATTCTTGGAGTTGATGGTTTTCAACAAAAACTATCACAAAAAATTGAATACAGAAAAAGTATCAAGGGTGAACGAGGAAGGATTTACGATCGCAATGGAGAACTATTAGCTGGTAATATTGTAAAGGTTGATTTATGGGTAAATACATTAAACGATTATGAAAGTGAAAAAATCTGCTCTTTTGCATATCAATATTTCAATATAGACTCTACTAGTTTAGCTACAAAACTAAAATTAAATAAAAAAAAATATTTACCTATAAAAAAGGCTATCATCCCTGAAAGTCTGGAAGATATACTTGCAGAAGTATCAAGCATTAGTGGCTTAAATGTAGATATGTATAATCAAAGATTTTATCCATACGAGAAAATTTGTTCTCACGTTGTAGGCTACACTAACAATAAGGGGGATGGAAGATCAGGTGTGGAGTTGCAATTTAATGACCTTCTTTCTGAATCCATAAAAGATGACGTAGCTTTTGATAAGAGTTCTAATGATAGATGGAAGAATAAAGAGAAAGAAAGATTTAATGATGAATTAAACGGAAATGATATATATCTTTCTATAGATATAAAGTTACAAAAATATCTTTATGAGGCTCTTCATAAAGGACAGGATAACTCATTAGCTCAATCAGCCAATGGAATAATAGTTGACCCTTTTAATGGTGATATCTTGGCTATGACTGGGACCCCATCATATAATCCTAATAATTTCAATCAATATGGATTAGCAAAGCATAAAAATAACGTTGTATCTAAACAGTACGAGCCAGGTTCAACGATTAAAGTTATTCCAATAATAGAAGCTATTCAAAATTTGGATGAACAGATGTTGATAGATTGTGAGGACGGAGAATACAAAATTCCTAGAACTAATAGAATAATAAGAGACCATGAACCTCATGAAATATTATCTATAGAAGAAGTATTAGCATATTCCAGCAATATCGGAATAGTTAAAATAGCAGATATGCTAGGTGAGGAAAAGACCTATTCATCTTTTCGTAAGTTTGGGTTAGGTAGTAAAACTGGAGTTGACCTTCCAGGAGAAGAAAAAGGAAAAATATCTAAACTTAAAAAATGGTCAAAAACAACACATTCAACAGTAAGCTTTGGCCAAGAATTATCGGTTACAGATATGCAGCTTTCAATGATATATGCAGCTATAGCCAATGAAGGATATTTGTTGCAGCCAAAGATAGTTAAAGAAATTCATTATCCTAGTCAAATCGTCAAATTTGATGACGCAAAAATTGTTAGAAAAGTCATGAATGCTGAAACCAGTAAAAAAGTATTAGATATGCTGAGTATGGCTGTAAATATTGGGTCCGGTCAAAATGCTGCTATTGATGGGTATCAAATTGCAGGAAAAACTGGAACCGCTGAAAAATATATAAATGGTGAATATTCTAAAACAGAATTTGTTTCATCGTTTGCATCTATTTTCCCATCTTCATCTCCTAAGTATGTATGCATAATATCAGTTGATTCTCCAGAATATAATAAACATTGGGGAAATATAACGGCCGCACCAATCGCAAGGGAAATAATTGTTGAAATGATTAATAATAATTTTTTAACAACAAATTATAAAGAAATAAGCTAGCTTTATGAAAATAAGAAAAATATTAGAAAATATAAATTATTCTGGAAAATTTGAAGATATTGAAGTATCTAATATTTCATATGATTCTCGTAAATCTACTAAACAAAGTATGTTCATTGCAATTGAAGGCCAAGACTTTAACGGACATGATTATATCCCTCAAGCAATAAAGAATGGCGCAGTAGCAGTAGTTAAGGAAAAAGGATATAATAAAATATATGAAGCAATTGATATTGAAGTAGAAAATACTAGACAGATACTACCCAAAATAGCTAAAAATTTTTACAGCGATCCGTCTTCTAAAATTGATACAATTGGAGTAACTGGAACAAATGGAAAAACAACAACAGCGTTTTTAATTAATAAAATTTTAAATGATTGTAACTATAATAGTGGAAGCATAGGAACATTGGGCTTTGTATCATCAAATGAAGTAGTTAGTACTGGCTTTACAACTCCAGAATCTCTAGAATTAAATAATTTCATTGACCAGCTAGTTAAAGGTGGCATGGAAAATGTTGTCATAGAAGTTTCATCTCATTCTCTAGCTCTATCCAGAATGGATCATATCAAAATTGATACTGCAATATTTACCAATTTAACTGAAGAGCATTTAGATTTCCATAAAACGATGGAAAATTACTTTTTAGAAAAATTAAAGTTATTTACATCTTTATCTAAAGATTCTTTTTCAATTATTAACATTGATGATCCCTATTCAGATAGGATAATAAGGTCTACTTGCTCGAACATATTTACATATGGATTTTCTAAAAAGGCAGACATATATCCAGTTTCCTCAAAAATTGATTATGGTGGAATGGATTTAATTTTTTCAATTAATGATAAAGAATATAAAGTGTGCACAAAAATTACAGGCAGACATAACATTTATAATATTATGGCAGCTATTTCTGCCTGCAAAATAAAAAATATATCTATCAATAAAATAATTAATGCTATAGAAAATATAGATTTTATTCCTGGAAGAATGGAATTTGTTGGAAATAAGAAAAATAAAATTTTCATTGATTACGCACACACTCCAGATGCATATGAAAATATTCTAAAACTAGTTAATCAAATCAAGGAACCTAATGATAAAATCATTACCCTTTTCGGCTGTGGAGGAGATAGAGATAAAGATAAACGACCATTAATGGCAAAAATTACTGAAAAATATTCAGATAAGATAATTGTAACATCAGATAATCCGCGAACAGAAGGATTAAACTTTATTCTGGAAGATATATTAAGTGGATTTAGCCAAAAAAAGCATGAAGTTATTCAAAATAGAGAAGATGCAATAAAAAAAAGTATAAATATCTTGGATAAGAATTCTGTCTTATTAGTCTTAGGCAAAGGAAGAGAAGAATATCAAATAATTAATAATGAGAAAATATTTCATAGTGATTTAGAAATCATCAAAAGAGAAATAAATGCGAATTAAAATAGGTGACAGGGAAATATTTTCTAATTCAATAAAAAATCTATTAGATGTTGATATGAATATTCAAAGATTAAATGCTATCACGTTTGATTCTAGGAATGTCGAAAAAGGTGACATATTCATTGCCCTGTCAGGTGAAAATTCAGATGGACATAATTTCATCCATGAATGCTTAGATAAAGGTGCGTCATTAATCATAAACGAAAAAATTAAAGCAGATAACATAATAAAAGTAAAATCTTCAAAAGAAACATTGAGCAAATTAGCAAGTTTATATAGAAGCCAAATGAGTTGTAGAGTTATTGGGATTACTGGATCTAATGGAAAAACAACTACGAAAGAACTTTTAGCTCATATTTTACATGGTAGCTATAGAATTTCTTACACTAAAGAAAATTACAATAGTACCATTGGAATGCCGATGTCGTTATTTGCTATAAAAAAATCAGATGAAATATTTATAGCAGAAATTGGAACAAATAAAAAAGGTGAAATAAAATATTTATCAGATATAGCAAAGCCAGATATGGCTTTAATTACAAATATTTCAGAATCACATTTATCCAACCTAATAAATCTAAATGGTGTTTTTGAAGAGAAAATAAATTTATTCAAAGCTCTACCGCAAGATGGCATTGCATTTATAAATATGGATGATAAGTTTTTATCAAAATTGAAAAAAGATATACAATATAATCATATAACATTTGGATTTAATGGCGATTGGCATTTTAATGCATCAACGAGAAAAGGTTCTAATTCATTGGTTATCAATGGTGATAAAGTAATTATTCCTGATAGCAGTAATTTGCACCTTTACAATGTTTTGTCCACATTTAGTATTTGCGCCACATTAGGCGTAGAGATCGAAGATTTCAATCAAAAGTTAAATCTATTTGAAACACCATCGGGTAGGGGAAATTTAATATATATAAATCAATTTATCATTGTGAATGATACATACAATGCCAACTATGGTTCTGTTGTTAGTGGCCTAAGAAAGCTTTCAAATATGAGAGCTAATCATAGAAAGTTGATTGTTCTGGGAGATATGCTTGAATTAGGTAAAAACGAGAAGCAAATTCATAAAAACTTATATGATCATATAAATCATAATAAATTTTATCGAACTTATTTGTATGGTTCACTAATGCATGAATTATTTTTAGAAACAAAAAAACAAAAAACTGAAAACGATATTAGATATTATGAAAATCAAGAAGAATTGATTAATGAACTTCAGACTACACTCAAGCCTAAAGACATATTATATATAAAAGGTTCGCGTGGAATGAAAATGGAAAATATAATCAAAGGAGTAGCCTAGTGCTTTACGAATTACTATATCCATTATCAGAAAAGTATTTTATTTTCAATGTATTTCAATATTTGACATTTAGAGCTGCAGGTGCAGCTATTACTTCGTTATTAATAAGTTTCTTCATCGGGCCTAAAATCATCCGCACACTCAAATTTCGTCAAATTGGCGAAAAAATCTATAATGGGCCTGAATCTCACCAAAAGAAAGAAGGTACTCCAACTATGGGGGGGGTAATTTTACTATTATCAATTATCCTCCCCTCTATCCTTTGGTGCAGGTTAGATAATGAATTTTTTCAACTCATACTATTTATTACGATTTTTATGGGTTTTATTGGATTTGTTGATGATTATTTAAAAGTAATAAAATCATATAATAAAGGACTTATTGCTCGTTATAAGCTTATTGGTCAATTTATATGTGGTGCACTTTTGGGTTTCTATTTAATATCTATAAATCAATATTCATTTATTATTGAAAATGGCGTGAGTATTCCAGTAAGCAATACATCTATATCCTTACCTTTTATTGCAAATGGTATTTATGATATAGGTATCCTCTACATATTACTCGTCATTATCATTGTAACAGCTTCATCAAATGCAGTAAATCTTACCGATGGACTTGATGGATTAGCTGCTGGTCTTGTTGCAATAAGTTGCTTAGCTTTTTCAGCGATAGCCTATGCTACAAGTAGATATGATTTTAGTGATTATTTAAACATCATATATGTACCACAGTCAGAAGAGATTTTTGTTTTTGCATTAATTCTGGTAGGAAGTTGTATAGGATTTTTATGGTTCAACGCATATCCAGCAAAAATTTTTATGGGAGATACAGGTTCATTACCAATAGGTGCAGCTATTGGAGTTATGGCTATATTATTTAAAAAAGAAATATTACTTATTATTATTGGCGGTGTTTTTGTCGTTGAAGCATTAAGTGTTATAGTACAGGTTTTATATTATAAAATAACGAAATATCGATCTGGAAAGGGACGGCGATTCTTTAAAATGGCACCAATACATCATCATTTTGAACTTATGGGTTGGCATGAAAATCAGGTAGTTGTAAGGCTATGGATTATAGGTATAATATGTGCAATAGTATCATTAACCTCATTCAAAATACAATAATGGATATAACAGGTAAAAAAATTTCAATTTTAGGTGCTGGAAAAAGTGGCCTTTCTGCGGCAAAGCTTGCAAGTTTTTTAGGTGCAGATATTTTTATAAGTGATTCAAGTTATAAGGTTGAGTGCGAAGACTATAAAAATTTTGAAAACGAATTAGGTCAACATTCAGAAAGAGTATTGGATTCAAATTTAATTATAAAAAGTCCTGGAATTCCTAATAGCATCGAAATTATAAAAAAAGCAAAAGAAAGTAATATCAAAATAATTAGTGAAATAGAATTTGCAGGTTTTTTTACACAATCTCCTATTATAGGAATAACAGGCTCAAATGGCAAAACTACAACAGTAGAATTAGTAAATCAGATATTCTTAGAAGCAGGATATGATTCGCTACTTGGAGGTAATGTGGGGATACCGTTTTCTGATAATGTGTTAAAAGAAATTGAGAAAGGTATGAATAAAGCTATCCATGTTTTAGAATTGAGTAGTTTCCAACTAGAGCATACTAAAGAATTATCACTAGAAGTAGGATGTATCCTAAACATTTCAAAAGATCACCTTGATAGATATAATGATTTTGAAGATTACATTCAGACAAAATTAAAAATAGTCGAATTGCTAGATGAAAGTAATTATTTGATATATAATAAAGAAGATAAAGTTCTAAGAGAAAAAATTTCAAAAAATAAATTCATTCCTTTCAAAAAATCTGACTGCTCAGCAATTAGAATAGATTTAAATCAGATACCATTAAAAGGACTGCATAACATAAGTAATATATCAGCAGCTCTAGCAATTGCTAAAAAATATTCTATTGATATTAGTCATATTGAAAATACATTAAAAAAATTCAAACCATTACAACATAGACTTGAATATGTAGATACTATTAAGGGAGTTACAGTATACAATGATTCTAAAGCTACTAATATAGAATCTATGGTTGCTGCTATTAAGGCATTTAACCAAAAAATGATTATTATCATTGGAGGACTAGCTAAAAAAGAATCAGATTTTTTAAGTGCAATTAGAGAAACAAAAGCTGAGATAAAGTTTATTTCATGCTATGGAGAAAGTGGTGATTACATTTATGAGAATTTAAAATCTGAATTTAATTGTGAATATAATAACAAATTCTCAGATGCTGTTAGTAAAGCATTTGCAGAATGCGAAAAAGAGGATATACTGCTTCTCTCTCCTGGATGTGCAAGTTATGATCAATTTAGTAGCTATATCGATAGAGGTAATAATTTTAAAAAAATAATAGTGGGATTAGCTTAGGTTGAAAGAAAATATAATAAATCTTAAAATCTTAACTTTTTTAATTTGCTCAATAGGCATTATTACTCTTTATAGCGCTAGCTCTGCTTATGCTGCCTCAAGATTCTCAGATTATAAGTATTTTTTTGAAAATCAATCAATAAGACTTCTAATAGGCTTAGTTCTATTAATAATCACTTCTCATATTAATTATAGAATATATAATAAAAACTCTAGAATAATTATAATTTCATGCTGGATATTAATTTTCATGGGCTTTTTAACCTCTCAACATTTGCCTACATCTAGAGGATTAATTCTATTTGGGAAAAATATTGTAAGCACATCAGATGTAGCTAAGTTTGGATTAATTGTTTATCTCGCATCATATGTAGAATTACATAGAAAAGATATAAATAATATGAAGGATTTATTATCTGATTTAATCCCCTATTTAGGTTTGACTCTTTTATTGATATTCTTTCAGCCAGATATGAGTACAACATTTACAATCTCATTAATACTATTAGCTTTGATATATGTTGCAGGACTAAAGACAAAATATATTTTCTATACTATTATTTCAGGAGCATTAGTAGTTGTATTAAAGATTTTATCAACAAGCTATCAATTTAGAAGATTTATAAATTGGTTTTCTGGTAATGGAGATAGTCAAAGTTCAGGATCGATTTTAGCTCTTTCTAATGGGGGTTTATTTGGGAATGGACTTGATGGAAGTTTAATTAAAAAAGGCCATCTTCCTGCAGCTCATACAGATTTCATGTTACCAATAATTGGAGAAGAATTCGGCTTTATAGGTATTACGTTAATATTTATTCTATTTTTTATGTTTTTATATTATTCAATAAAAATTCTACAACATATTGATGATTGTTTTGGCTTTTTTCTTTCTCTTGGAATTACAATGAACGTCATTGTTTATTTTCTGATTAATTCTGCTTATGTAGTAGGTGTTTTCCCTACCACAGGGCTTCCATTGCCATTTATGAGCTATGGTGGGTCTCATATAATCCTAAGCTTAGCTTCAATGGGAGTGATGTTTAATATTGCTAAAAACAATCTATCTAAAAAGAGAGTAGTATATAATGAAGTATGATGGGAAAAGAGTAATTATTGCTGGAGGAGGAACGGGTGGACATCTATTTCCCGCATTGGCAATAGGCGAAACATTAGAAAAAGATGGCATGCAAGTTAAATATATAGGAAGTAAAAATGGAATAGAGGCTAAAGAAAATTATATAGAAAAAAATAAAATTGAATTACTTGATCTGTATGGAGTATCAAGATCATTTTCTTTGAATAGTTTTAAGAGTAATATTCTATTATTAATAAAAATAATAAAAAGTTATAAAAAAGTTAAAAATACTATTGATACTTTTAAACCTGACCTAGTAATTGGTACTGGGGGATATTCATGTGCAATCCCCCTTTATTTAGCTCAGAAAAAAAATATTCATACAGCAATACAAGAGCAAAATGTTCTGCCAGGACTAACAACAAAAAAATTCTCAAAAAAATCTACTATAGTGTTTACTGCATTTGATGAATCTCAAAAATATTTAAATAATTGTAATTTATTTTTATCAGGTAATCCCATACGAAAAAAAATTAAAGAAAAAAATTGCATTGAAGCTAAAAAAACATACAATCTAAATCCTGATAAATTTACAATATTAATTATTGGTGGCAGTCAAGGTGCACGTTCAATAAATAAACATTTCAAGAAGAATATTAAAAAGTATATCGAAAAAGGATTTCAAATTATATGGCAAACAGGAAACAATTCGTTTGATATTATTAGTGATATCAATAATGATAATATTCTAATGTTTGATTTTATTGATGATATCGAAAATGCTTATGCTGCATCTGATCTTGTTGTTTCTAGAGCTGGAGCAACTGCTATCTCTGAAATATTATTTTTAAAGAAGCCATCAATATTAATTCCATATCCATATGCTTCAGATAATCATCAAGAAATAAACGCAAAGGTATTAGAAGATAGAGGTGCTGCTGTAATGATTAAAGAAAATGAGCTTAACAACTCATTACTTGAAAGAAAAATATTTGAATTGTTTGAATCTAAAGAAGCAATGAACAAGATTAGTTTAAATGCTTCAAAGCTTTCAAGCCCCAATGCGAGTGATGTCATTAAAGATAAAATAAAAGAGATCATGTCATGTTAGGGAATCAAAAAAAAATACATTTCATAGGAATAGGTGGCATAGGAATGAGTGGCATGGCAGAACTTTTAAATAACCTAGGGCACATTATTACTGGTTCAGATTTATCAGATTCTGATAGAATACAGCATTTAAAAGAAATAGGATTAGATATAAGTATTGGACATAATATTAATAACATAAACAATCATGATTTAGTTGTTTTCTCATCTGCTGTTAAATTAGAAAATCCTGAAATTATAGAGTCAAAAAGAAAAAATATTCCTGTCATAAAAAGAGCAGAAATGCTTGGAGAATTACTGAAAGTTAAACCTATTAGTATTGCTGTAGCTGGAACTCATGGAAAAACTACTACCTCTTCAATGTTAAATTCAATATTAACTAGGTCTGATCATAAGCCTACATTAATTGTTGGTGGAATAGTACAGGGATTACTAGCAAACTCAATTTTAGGTGATGGAGATACTATTATCGTTGAAGCTGACGAATACGATAGAACTTTATTGTCTTTAAGAGCATCAATGTCAATAGTTACCAATATTGACTTTGAGCACTCAGATTGCTATGAAAATATTGAAAGTTTAAAAGAAACATTTCTTTCTTTTCTAAATGCAACATCATTTTATGGAATAAACGTCGTTTGTTATGATGATTTAAATGTTAAAGCAATTATAAATGATATAAAACGACCTTATATAACTTATGGAAAATCAGATGATTGTGATATTCGATATGAGAATCCCGAATTTAGTGAGCATAAAACTACATTTGATTTAGTTATTGATCATTATAACCATGGCAAGTGTGAGCTTAGTGTCCCTGGTGAACATAACATTTTAAATTGTTTAGCTGCAGTTGGAATTTCAAAAGAGCTTGATATCTCAATTGATTTAATTAAAGAAGGTATAAAAAGTTATAAGGGTGTTAAAAGAAGATTTGAAATAAAATATAAAACTGAAAACAATATAACTATTGTAGACGATTATGCCCATCATCCATCTGAGGTAGATGCAACTATCAATACTGCTTTAGCAGGATGGAATTTGAATAATCTTATTGTTGTATTTCAACCACATTTATATTCAAGAACTAAAGAATTTCAGAAAGAGTTTTCAGAGGTACTATCAAAAGCTGATATTGTAATTTTAACAGATATATATCCAGCTCGTGAAAAAAAGATTAAAGGAGTTAACTCAAATTTAATTCTTGATAAAATAGTTGGTAGTAAATCATTTCTTGTGAAAAAAGATGAAGTAGCAAAGAAGATATCAAGTATTTGTTCTAACGATGATATGATAATTGTTATGGGGGCAGGAGATATTAGAAATATTACAGATGATATATATAATGAAATTATAGATAAAAAATAATGAAAGAAAATATTGATAAAATATTATATAAGCTATTAATACTGGGTACAGTTTTAATGATTTCATATGGAGCTGTAGATCAATTCATTGGAGAAAATAATATTTTTAAGATTGATAAGGTTATTTTTAGTGGATGTAATCTAATTGAACTGGAAAGTATTGAAAATCAATTTTCATTTATAAAAGATAAGAATATTCTTTCATTAAATGTTGATGATATTGAAATGAAGTTAGAGAATTATGATTTTATAGAAACTGCAAAGTTAATAAAAGTCTATCCCTCTACAATTATTATTGATATCATTGAGATCTCTCCAATTGGAATTTATAAATACAATAATAATAATTTATTAGTTGATAGCAATAGTAATGGATTCTTATGTAGTTCAAATATATCGAGTTCAATTCACGTTCCAGAGATCAAAATTCAAAATGAAATAAATTTTGAAAATATTTTCAATACACATCAGTATAAAGCCTTAAAGCAGATTCATAATACAAACCCAAAATTATTTTATCAAATAAAAAATATCACTGATATAAATGATAAAATTTTAGTTAATACGCAAATGTCAAAAATATCATTTAATAAAGCACATTATATATTACAAATCAACCATTTAAATAAGCTTTTAATGCATTCTGATGAATATCAAAATTTTAATTATATCAAATTTTCACATCTTGATATTGTTGTTAATGAAAGAGGATCAATATAAGCATGGAAAATAAAAAAATAATTACAGGGATAGATATAGGTACTACTAAAGTTGTGGCAGTAATAGCTGAAATTATCTATGAAGATAAGTCAACTATTGATAATAATGTCAAAGGAGTAAAAATTTTAGGACTAGGAGAACATCCATCAGATGGTTTAAAAAAAGGAATTGTTGTTGATATAGTAAAAACCACTAAGTCATTAGAGAACGCAATTAAGCTTGCTGAAGAAAAGGCCGACACTGAAGTGGAAGAGGTTTATGTAGGTATAACAGGTGACCATATTATGGGTATGAATTATAATGGAAAAATACCAATTAATAATGCAAATCAAATGGCTGGAATAGGTAAAGAAATATCGGAAAATGATGTGCAAAAGGTTTTAGAAGCTTCTCAGGCTATAAACGTATCTCCTGGAAAGCGAATACTACATACTTTATCTCAATCATATGAAGTTGATGATCGAAAGGGTATCCAGAATCCAGTAGGGCTATCAGGTAATACTCTAGGGGTAAATGTTCATCTTGTAACAAGTTTAATAAACGTAGAAAAAGATATAGAGACATGCTTTAAAAAACTGGGAATTGGAATAAAGAAATTTGTTTTAGAACCACTTGCATCATCCTATTCAGTTTTAGACTCTAATGAGAAAGAGCTTGGAGTTGCATTGATTGATATAGGTGGTGGCACGACTGATATTTTAGTTCATTATGATGGAGGTATAATGCATTCAGCTGCGATTCCGCAAGCTGGTAAAAATTTAACTTTTGATATTTCCCATAGATTTAAAACAACAATTGAACAGGCAGAAGAATTGAAAAAAAAATATGGAATTTCTAAAACTGCATTAGCTACAAATGAGAAAATATTAATAAAAGGAGTTAAGGGTAGAGAGTCAGTTGAAATTAGTCAAAAGGATTTAGCAGAAGTTATAGAGCCACGAATGATTGAAATACTTACAAAGTCATTAGAGCAAATTAAAAAAAGTAATGTAGCCAACAAACTGAATTTTGGAGTTGTAATAACAGGCGGTGGTTCTCAACTTAAAAATTTAATTGATTTATCTCAAGAGATTTTCAATATGCCTGTTAAAATAGGATTCCCAGAGATTATTGATAGTGAGGTATCTCAATATAAAAATAATCCAAGATACGCAACAGCTTTTGGAATTGTACAGTATGCCTCATCATGCAAAGCGGATGACTTTACAAGCAATGTAGATTTCAACGTAATAGACAAAATTAAAAAATTGATCAATAAACTAACAAATTGGTACTAAATAAAAGGAGAAAGTATGTTAATTGAACCTGGAAATCTGATGGATCAAAAAGCAAGAATAGTTGTTGTCGGTGTTGGAGGAGGAGGTGGAAACGCCCTGAATCGAATGATTGAAGAGGGAATGAATAATGTTGACTTCATTGCCATTAATACTGATGCTCAAGATTTAGAATACAATAATTCTCAAACTAAGTTACAAATTGGAAAAGAACTTACTCAGGGGCTAGGAGCTGGTGCAAATTCGGATATTGGCGAGAAAGCAGTTGAAGAGAATAAAGAAGTAATTATAAAAACTCTTTCAACCGCAAATATGGTATTCATAACTGCAGGAATGGGAGGAGGAACTGGTACTGGAGCTGCTCCAGCAATTGCTGCTATTTCTAAGGAGCTTGGAATTTTAACTGTTGGGGTTGTAACACAACCATTTATGTTCGAAGGTCCAATGAGAAAAAAAAGAGCAGATAAGGGAATAAAAGAATTGAAGAAAAATTGTGATACGCTACTAGTTATTCCAAATGAAACTCTTCTTGAGATTACTGATTTAAAAGCTACTGTGAAGGAATCTTTCAAAATAGCTGATACTGTATTACTCCAAGCTACAAAAGGCATATCTGATTTAATTAATGTTCCAGGGTTAATTAACTTAGATTTTGCTGATGTTAGTAGAGTTATGCAGGATGGAGGAGAAGCAATAATGGGCTCAGGTATTGCAAGAGGAGAGGAAAGAGCTATCCTTGCTGCACAAGAGGCTATAAACTCCCCATTACTCCAAAACAAGAGTATTAAGGGAGCAAGAGGAGTATTAATTAATATTACAAGCTCCGAGGATTTGGGTATTCATGAATTGAACCAAGCATCTGATTTAATTTATAAGGCAGCTGGATATGATTCAGATAATGATTATGATCAAGAGCATGGTGAAATTATACATGGATTTACCGTGGACAATTCATTAAATGATGAAGTTAGAGTTACAGTTATAGCCACAGGTTTAGATCAGCCTGAGGAACAAGAATCTCAAAATATTCAAGAGGTCCAAAAACAGGAAAGAAGATATCAAATACCAGATCATGATTATAATAACCCTCAAACATCAATCGACATTTTAAATAGCAATAGATCTGAAAGTGTAATTGATGATGGTAAGCCAACTGAATCTATCAGCGAAGAAATAAGCACTGTTGAAAATTCTGAGGATATTCCAGTTTTTGGAGATGATTTAGATGTGCCTACTTACCTTAGAAATAGATTGGGTGACTAGAAGACTATCTTATAATTGATAATTTACCTGCAGTATTTATTGACTCCTCGTCAATTTTAATTTCTGCAGTATAGAAATAGGTGCCGTTTGGTAAAAGATTTGAATTAGAGTCACTACCATCCCATTCTATTGATATAAAATTTTGATTAGATTCATCTGCAAGCTCCATTAATAAAGTTCCATCTTGAGAATAGATCTTAATTTTTGTTTTAACTGAATAATTTTCATTATTTTGTAATTGAAATGTAAAAAAAGTTCTTTCAGAGAATGGATTAGGGAAATTAAAAAGATTATATACCTCACTAGATTTTTCCATTATATTAATTTTAAGGCTATCAACAGTTTTATTATTAGCATTATCCCAAGTTTCAATATAAAGTGTATTCTGACCATTAAAATCAATAGGTGCTCCAATTTTACATAGAAGATTATTGCAAGATTCAATATACGTGCAATCTTCTGGGTTTACATTAATGTAATTGGATTCATTATTAAACCAATACCTTGTTGCATGACCAATATTTTCTGATGTATTTACTCCCAACGAATCTGATATTACTATGCTTATCGTATCATTCTTAGAAACTATTGAATTTGAAGTAATTTCACTTTCATTTGAATAAAAATCAATCCGTGGACCAGATTCATCATTTATAAAATCATTAGAGGTTTGGATATATATTGGACCGGAGAAAGAAATATTATTATCAAGCTGCTCTTGATAAAATTTAATTTGAATATATTCATTTGAAACTAGATCAATTGGAGGGATGTAGCATGTATTACCTTCAAAATTATTTTGATAGATAATTTTTGGAGAATAGTAAAATGAATAATTTAGTTCATTATCACCATCTGTATAATTGAGTTCAATTTTTGGTTCTTCATTTAAAATTTGTAAAAATTGATAATCATTATTAAGTGATGCTGGCTCTAATGGATAGGATTCTAATAGATTGACATTATTGCTATATTCAATAATAGAGTTATCTAATTTAGCTAGTGGCATTGGTATCGCAGGATCACCAAGTATATCATAGAGATATCCACCATCGCAATTGCTTGTGTAGTGAAAGTTACTTGAATGAGAATCATAGAGGTGGTTTTTTGAGTTAAGAAATAAATCTCCTAGACGAATTAAACCTTGCCCATCAAGAATGTACTCTCTTATATCTCCATAAAAATTATCTAAAAATTTTTTATTGATTGCCTTACTTATTGATCTAGTGGCTCCCAAAATAGCAATGGCACCATTAGTTTCTAGTAGTAGAGACTCGGACATAGAGTCAACATTATCGTATCTACCAAAATAGCAAGTACCAGCTATCCATATTGGTAGCTTAGAATCTGGTATATCAATAATGTTAATATCTCTATCCTTATCAATGATATGTTCAGCTGCCCACGTTTCTGGATCACCGTGTCCTATATAATTAATTATTGCGGCTCCGCTATTTAAGTAGTTAATAATATCATCGGTTAAGGTAGGTAGCCTTCTTTCAGATCCAGAATATTCAGCTTCGTACATTGGTCCATATAAAGTTTTAGTAAAAGATATATCTGAAATTTTTTGATATATGGAGTCAGAATAGATTGTATGTTGAATTTCACTTTGCAATGAAGAATTATTTTTAATTTCATCATCTGAAATTAATAATATTTTACTCCTCCATGCGCCATTTGATGTTGATTCAATATAATCTTTTAGTTTTAAGCTATATTCTATTGCTTTAGAAGGGATAGATGTTGGGATTCTTCCAGTTGCTAGCCTAGGTGGTGAAGATTGATCAGTGGAGCTAAAAAAATCATCAGATGGATACTCATCTTGTCCATTTCCGCAGTTTACAGCCTTTGTTGGACTAGGAATATCATTCTCATCACCGATGATTAATAAATATTTTAAGCTAGAATTTTCAGAAATTTTATAATCTAAATAATCATTGATTGACATGCTCATGGTATCAATTAACGCAAGCTCCATATTTAAAAAATAGGTCTTTGAGGGATCAGAATATATATCAATTATATTAGTAGCTGAATCTTTTAGATCATTTGTAGTAATTATTATATAATCTGTTGAAAGTAGAAAATTAAAAACATTAAAGAATATAATTATTTTTTTAGAAATCATATTTGCCTTTTATACCATAATAATTCGATTATAAATAAAATTAATATAGTTTTCTATCTTATAGCTATAAATTTTGTTCCGAATTAAATTTTCACATCAATAGATATAAATATAATTTTATACTAAATTTTTGAATTTAACGACCTTTGATTATTTATAAAAATTCATTAAATTCTTTTCGAAAAAACATTAAAAATTTAGTCTAAATGAGTCTTTATAAAGAATATATTAAGCAAATAGATGATCGAAAGAAACTAGGGTTGAGCCCCAAGCCCATTGATGATGGTTTACTACTTGAAGAAATAATAAGTCAAATAAAAGATATTAAACATGAGGCAAGAAAGGCATCTATAGATTTTTTTATTTACAATGTGATTCCAGGAACAACTACTGCAGCTTATGTAAAAGCTAATTTTTTAAAAGATATCATCGATGAAACTTATTATCTAGAAGAAATTTCTCCAGATTTCGCTTTTGAATTACTCTCTCATATGAAAGGGGGCCCATCAATTGAGACTCTTATTGATTTCGCACTCAGTACCAATCCTTTAAACTCTAAAAAGGCAGCAGATATTCTTAAGACTCAAGTTTATTTATATGAGGCTGATATGGATAAGTTAGAGATTGCATATAATCAAGGAAATAAGGTCGCGGAAGATATTTTAATTAGCTATTCAAATGCAGAGTTTTTTACACAGCTCCCTGAGTTAGATGAAGAAATTAAAGTTGTAACTTATGTTGCAGGAATTGGTGATATATCTACTGATTTTTTATCTCCTGGAGGTGATGCGCATTCACGATCTGATAGAGAGCTTCATGGGCAGTCTATGTTTGAGCATAACACAAATCTTCAAAATGAACTTCTCGCATTAAAAGAACAGCATCCCGATAAAATAGTTATGCTAATAGCTGATAAAGGTACAATGGGCGTTGGATCTTCAAGAATGTCAGGAGTAAATAATGTTGCCTTGTGGGTTGGTAAGCAAGCTAGTCCTTATATCCCATTTGTAAATATTGCTCCAGTAGTAGCGGGTACAAATGGAATTTCTCCAATATTTTTAACTACTGTTAGTGTCACTGGGGGAATTGGTCTTGATCTTAAGAATTGGATCAAAAAGAAAGATTCCAATGGTAATGTCGTTCTTGATTCAAATGATGACCCTGTTTTAGAAGAAGTTTATTCTGTTGAGACAGGAACAGTTTTAACTATTAATACAAAAGATAAAAAATTATATAAAGATAATGTTGAATTGTGTGATATATCTTCTGCCTTTACTGCTCAAAAGATGGAGTTTATGAGGGCGGGTGGTTCATATGCGGTTGTATTTGGGAAAAAAATACAGTCATTTGCCTCAAAAGTTCTAAATATCGAAATGCCTAATGTATTTGCATCATCCAAAGAGATATCTCATGATTCACAAGGGCTTACCGCCGTTGAAAAAATATTTAATAAAAATGTTCTGGGCTCTTCATCTGATAAGAATCTTCACGCTGGTTCTGATGTACGCGTAAAAGTAAATATTGTAGGATCTCAAGACACGACAGGATTAATGACATCACAAGAGCTTGAGGCGATGGCTGCAACCACTATATCTCCTGTTGTGGATGGGGCTTATCAGTCAGGATGTCATACTGCCTCTGTTTGGGATACCAAGTCGCAGGAAAATATACCAAGACTTATGAAGTTTATGAATGACTTTGGACTTATTACAGCCAGAGACCCTAAAGGTAAATATCACCCGATGACTGATGTAATACATAAAGTCCTAAATGATCTTACTGTAGATGATTGGTCAATTATTATTGGCGGAGATTCTCATACAAGAATGTCAAAAGGTGTTGCGTTTGGAGCAGACTCAGGTACGGTAGCACTTGCTTTGGCTACTGGAGAAGTTTCAATGCCAATCCCTGAATCTGTTAAAGTTACTTTTAAAGGAGAGATGGTGTCAAACTTGGATTTTAGAGATGTCGTTCATGCCACTCAATCTCAAATGCTGGAAAAATTTGGTGGAGATAATATTTTTCAGGGAAGAATAATAGAAGTTCATATCGGTACGCTTCTATCTGATATGGCTTTTACATTTACTGATTGGACTGCTGAGATGAAGGCTAAGGCATCGATATGTATTTCAAATAATGAAACTTTAATTGAATCCCTTCAAATTGCAAAAAATAGAATAAAAATTATGATTGAAAAGGGTATGGATAATGAGATTCAGGTTCTTCAAGGACTGGTTGATAAAGCTGATCAACGAATCTCAGATATCAAATCGGGTAAAATTCCACCATTATCTCCAGATTCTGATGCCAAATATTTTGCTGAATTTGAAGTAGATTTAGATAAGATATCTCAACCAATGATTGCTGATCCTGATGTAGATAATGAAGATATCTCAAAAAGATATACTCATGATACAATAAGAGCATTATCTTTTTATGGAGGCAGTAAGAAGGTTGATCTTGGATTCGTTGGTTCATGCATGGTCCACAAAGGCGACCTTAAAATTCTTGCTCATATGCTAAAAAACCTTGAAAAGATAAATGGTTCAGTTGAATTTAATGCGCCACTAGTTGTAACGGCTCCAACTTATAATATTATAGACGAACTTAAAGAAGAGGGAGATTGGGATATCCTTCAAAGATATTCAGGATTCGAGTTTAATGATCAAGCCCCTAAGAATAATGCACGAACAGAATATGAGAATATGATGTATCTTGAGAGACCAGGATGTAACCTTTGTATGGGAAATCAGGAAAAAGCAGAGAAAGGTGATACGGTTATGTCTACATCTACAAGGCTTTTTAAAGGTCGTGTTGTTGCTGATTCAGATAGAAAAAAAGGAGAATCATTATTGGCTTCAACTCCTGTTGTTGTGTTATCAGCTATACTGGGAAGAACTCCTTCTATTGAAGAGTATCGAAATGCAGTCTCTGGAATTAGTCTAACTAAGTTTAGTCCTCCTACAAATAGTTTATATTCATAGTTATGAATAAAGAATTAAATGATAAGCTCATTCTAATTACAGGTGCATCTTCCGGAATTGGAAGAGGATTGGCAAAAAGACTTTGCCGTAATGGCTACAATCTAATTTTAACCTCAAGATCTAATGAAAAATTAAGCCAATTGAAAGATGAACTATCAGATTTTTCTGAAAAAATTCATTTAATAGCATGCGACTTGACGAATTCTGATGATATAGAAAACCTTTATAAGAAAACTGTAGCGATTGGTTTTGTAGAATGTATTGTAAGTAATGCAGGCTTAGGTAGATTTTCAAGTATTGATAAAATGAGTGTTGATGATTGGGATATTCAAATTAATACTAATCTTCGTCCATCATTCCTTCTTGCAAGACTCTTTGTTGGTCAAATGAAAAAAAATAAAACAGGTCATCTTATTTTTATTAACTCAGTGGCAGGTAAATATGGTCACTCATTTTCAAACTCAACTGCATACGTAAGTTCAAAATATGCTCTAAAAGGTTTTGCAGACTCTCTAAGAACTGAATTAAGAGACTATAACGTTAAAGTAAGTTCAATATATCCAGGAGCAATTGATACAGAATTCTGGGATGCCATAAACGTTGACTTTGCTCGACATGAGATGCTATCAATTGACGATTTATCTGAAACGATACTTCATGTAATTGAGGCACCAAATTCATCTGTGATAGAAGATGTCGTTGTTAGAAGAACTGCGGGTGATTTCTAGATAACCAAAAAAAAATCCCAAAATACTATTTCTCTTGTAGAGAAGCCTATCTTGTATTAAATTTCTTGGCTTTAGTAAAATTTGTTTTTTGAGAAGAAAATGTTAGAACAATTACAGACACATCTATCTACAATCATCAAAAACATAAAAGGCCAGGGAAAAATCTCTGAGTCTAATGTATCTGATGTTTTAAGGGATATAAGAATTGCTCTTTTGGAGGCTGATGTAAATCTGAAGGTGGCAAAAAAATTTGTTGAACATGTAAAAGAAAAAGCTCTTGGTGAAAAAGTATTAAAATCTATCAGTCCAGGACAGCAATTCACAAAGATTCTTTTTGATGAATTAAAGTTTTTTTTAGGTGGTGAAGCAAAGCCTTTAGAATTTGATAGCTCTGGTCTTACTGTAATTCTTTTAGCAGGACTTCAGGGTTGTGGTAAAACCACAACATGTGGAAAACTAGCACGCTTTTTGAAAAAAGATAAAGGTAAAGATTCTTTATTAATTGCAGCAGATTTACAAAGACCCGCTGCAATTGATCAATTGATCACAATTGGAAAAAGTATTGATGTTGATGTCTATTCTGAGAAAAATAATGATCCGATAGCTGTTGTTAAAAATGGATTGATGGAGGCAAAAAGACAGGGTAAAGACATTGCAGTTATTGATACAGCTGGTCGATTACATGTAGATGAGGATATGATGAATCAGCTAAAATCCATAATAGAGGTTTCTAACCCAAATGAAATTTTGTTCGTAGCTGATGGGATGACTGGGCAAGATGCTGTAAACTCATCTAGGTCATTTAATGAAGCAATTGATATAACGGGTATTATTTTAACAAAAATGGATGGCGATTCAAGAGGAGGCGCTGCATTATCTATTAAACATATCATTCAAAGACCAATTAAGTTTATCGGTACCGGTGAGTCTATCGATAAGCTTGATAATTTTCACCCTGAAAGATATGCTAGTAGAATCCTTGGTATGGGAGATGTTGTTTCTCTTGTAGAAAAAGCACAATCAGTAGTTGATAAAGAATCATTAGAAAATCTTGAACAAAAAATTAAAAATCAAACGTTTTCTTTAATCGACTTTCAAGATCAGATTAAGCAAATAAAAAAAATGGGACCTTTATCTGAAGTTATGGGAATGATCCCAGGAGCAAATAAATTAAAAATGGGTGATTTTTCAGATAAAAATTTAAAATGGGTTGAAGCAATAATTTCTTCAATGACACTTAAAGAAAGAATAAATCCAGGAATAATTAATGGATCTAGACGAAAAAGAATTGCACATGGTAGTGGTCGTCCAGTTCAAGAAGTAAATGCATTATTAAAGCAATACAAACAAATGAAAAGCATGATGAAAACAATGAATAAAAATAAAGGAAAATTTAAATTTCCCTTTATGTAAATATTAAACAGGAGGTTAGTTAATTGTCAGTAAAATTAAGATTTAAGAGAATGGGAAGAAAAAAACGACCATTTTATAGATTAGTTGCAATTGATTCAAGGACTAGAAGAGATGGAAGAGAAATAGAAAAGCTAGGTTGGTTTAATCCAAGCAGCGTTGATGAGACTTTTAAGTTTAATGAGAACAGAGTTGTGCATTGGCTAGATCAAGGTGCAATTCCATCACTTACTGTTAAAAATATTTTAGGTAAAGCTGGATTTAATCATAAATACCATCTGATAAGATTAGGGAAAAGTGAAGATGAAATCGCTAAAGAGATGGAAGCTTTTTTAGGTAGACAGAAAGATAAAGAGCAAAATAAGATTGAAAAGAAAAAACTAAAAAAAGAACAAGAAAGCGCTGCAGCTAAAGCAGAAGAAGCACCAGCTGAAGAAGCTGCTG
>CEPA01056445.1_pt1 | contig 26333 bp, 22 predicted proteins | sample 356241 | NCBI WGS metagenome assembly CEPA01 (sample SAMEA2620542, study PRJEB7988) | marine metagenome | biome: marine biome (ENVO:00000447); feature: surface water layer (ENVO:00002042); material: "saline water (ENVO:00002010), including plankton (ENVO:xxxxxxxx)" | depth 5 m
ACTACCGATTCTGTAACTTCTCCGAGTTGCTCTAAAGAAGGTGAGGTTGTTGCCTCAGGAGAATTATTGGTTGGAGGTGGTGTTTCTGGTGTTGAAACGGCCGGGGGTTCTATTGCGGCCAACATTTCTTCTTTCTGTGCTGCTCTTGCCTCGATTTCCTCCTGCCTAGCCTTCCTCTCCGCTGTAAAGCGCTCTGCTATTGCCTCCGCTCTTGAATCAAGCATCTTAGTGTCCAATTGTTCACCACGAAGGACCCCAATCATCGCATCATCTACCATATCCATTGCTAGATTTGTTAGTTCTCTGTTAGATCGCCATCTATTGACGTAAAATGGATGATTTCCTGAATTTGTTGAAATTACAAATCGTTCTGGATCCATCAATTGCAAAACAGCAAGCGATAATGCAATTACAAATGGTATCAGGAATAATGCGCTTATAGTGAGGGATGATATCGCTGACGCCCCAGCAACTACCCACCAAACTCCCTTGAAATCATCTAGCCAGTCTAACCTTTGATGGGAAAACCCGGTGTATGAGTCTCGACGTGTGGCTAAAATGTCGTTAACCGATGGGGATGCTCCAATTCGTTCAATTTTTGCCACTCTAATCAACTCTTCATCCACTAAAATGGAGAGCGTACGATCGCCACATGATGACTCCTTGAGGACGAACTCATCCATGTTTGTCCCTGATCTTACCCCTCGAGCACGCATACGCTGAGGCCCATCAACCCATGATTGAAGAATTCCGCTAAAGCCTGCAACAATCGCTGATGACGTTGCAAGAAGCGCCAAAAGAGGGCCTTCGCCCCACTCTAGATCATAATCAGTTTCTGGTAAAATCAAAGACCAAACCAATACGGATAATCCAAGCCATACACCCGACCCCCCTGACAGCAAATTTGGTAGATTAGAACTGGCACCTAACATGGACCTTACTTGCATTACAGTGGCCACAAGCAGAATTACTGACCCGGCAATCAGCATTATCATCGCTACAAAACCTGCTTCGTGGTAATCGCCAATGTCTCCACAGGCCTCATCCACAACAGAGGATGATTCGCCCTTTAGCTCGGCCAGACAATCATCATGCATTTCTCCCAATTTTTCAGTTGTCGTGTCGCATTCATCATCCAAACATACTTCCGCTGAAACTTCAGTCAGACTTGTATCAGATTTTATTGAAGCGTCGCCAGATTCTTCAGTATAAGACAACCATGATTCGTTTATTACTGAGTTTGCTGCTAATACCAAGGCAAAAACCGTAAGCGCTAAGGCGATTTGTGACCCAGAGTTCCTCTCAATAGTAACGGCTCGTGATAGTGGTGAAACCACCGTATCATCTTCGCCCATAGTGGACATGTGGAAACAATTCACTCATGAATTTTAACCATGAATGGTGCTTAGGCATGCTTTTCTGTCAACCATGCTTTGACACCGTCACGTGCTGAGAATCCTTTACCTTCCTTTGTACCAACCACAGTTTCAATCGATGCCTCAGATGCTATGTCGAGTATCCTGTCACTAACTGGTCCATTGAATACAATTGCTACAGCACCATCCGCTTCCTCAGCAGCCGCTGCAAGTTTAGCAGGACTTACCGCATCGGAAATTGTTCCGTCTACATTGACAAAAACAGCGTTGTTCTTCTTCAACTCAGCTATGTGGTCAAAGTATTCGTGGATTTGTGCTGGTGTTTCTTCGACTTCATCTATCTCATCAAGCCATGCATCGGCATCTTCAGTAGGTTCGTCTTCAGGTAACTGTGAAGCGAACTTTCCTGCGTCTATCTTTTGTGAAAGACACTTTGTAACTGTCTTTTGTGGTAGTAACTCCCATTCTTGGCCTACGGGTGCTTGAGCAACGAAATCAATCTTCAGCGTCTCATTCAATTGACGGAAAAGCATTTCTCCTCCCCTGTCTCCATCGATTGCAAGAATTACAGTTGATTTAGAATTAGCAAGATCGACCAATTCCTGTTTTATTGAGCCCGCTCCGTCGCAAGAGATTGCATTCTTTACTCCAAAATTCAGTAGGTTTCTCACATCATTTCTTCCCTCAACGATAATCAGTGATTCACTACTCTCGATATTTGGCCCGCATGTTAGTCCGTGGTAATTTTTCGCCGTACCTACGGTTAGAACGCTACGAACCTCTTCGATAACAGTCTTAGTAGCTGCATCACCAGAATTGACCATTTCCAGTAACAGGTCTTTAGCCCTGTCGATTACTGCATTAACCTTTGTAGAGCGAACGTCTTGAATCTCTTTTACAACTATCTTAGCGGCACATGGGCCTATTCTATCTATTGTCTCTAAACTCGATGCGATAATCGCCGTCTCTACATTATCCATGCTACTTGGAATCAAAATTTCTCCATTCACCTTTCCGCCGCTGCTCTTTACCTCGACATCCACGTGACCGATCCTGGCCGTGCGTTGCAATTTCCTGAGTTCAAGATCCTCCCCGAGGAGGCCTTCTGTCTGACCCATAATTGCGCCAATTATATCCTTGCGCTGGACGTTTCCATTGACCTTTAGGTCTGCTTTGATGAGGTATTTCATGGCCTTGGCTTTGCCTCCGCCTTTCCCTCCTCCGTTGTGTTTTCTTCCCATTAGAATCTCTCCTTGTCCTTCCTTAGACACTCCTTTTCAGTGAGCCTTTCGGCACATTTTCCAGGGTGACCAAAATCGCCAAGCAATGAGGCGTTTATGGTCGTGAATTGGATTTTGGACAAACACTCCGACAGACCCACCCTTATTGAATCCTATTACTACAATTTGAGGAAAAATAGGATTTCAACTACAAGCAATGAGGTTCAAGAGGTAAGAGTTCTACGGTATTCTGTGACCGGCGAGAGTATAGGGGCGCTTACCGTGTTCAGGACAACTACCGAAGTAATGCTTCGTGACGGAGTTCTGACACGCGAAGAAAAGCGCTTAATCATCAAACTCGCTAACGCCTTAGGCCTATCACAAGACGAGCCTGCAGAGATTTATTCTGCTATCCGAGAGAAAAGAGAAACATCTGCCGGGAGAGAGGTTACGCCGAACGAGCAACGTCTGGTTTACACAAGAGTCTTCGAGGTTGCAATCGTCAATGCCTCTTTATCCAAAGATGAGTTTGCCGTTCTCGCACATTTGAGAGATCAATTCAACATTAACGATGATGATCATGCTAGAATTGAAGCCGATTTACGTGACATGATTCGTCAAAAGACCGAGGATGAAAACGTGGTCGAAAAACTTCTAGGTACCCTCAAAGATAGTGTTTCACTGGTTGGAAGCCTGTTTGACAGTGTTCGTACAAAGAGTGCTTGAGGTGAGTACTTGGCCGACAAGTTAGATACCCTTTTCGACCAAGGCTTGCCCAAGGGTAAGAAAGTTCTATCCTTTCTGAAATCCGCTTATGATTGTGGTTCACAAGGGCTGGTGAACAGGTCGATTACCGACAAAGTAATCCAAAAAAGCGGCCTTGCTTTTCATATTGGAACTGACGATCCTACTATGAGAAGAATCGCATCATGGATATTAACTCATCACGAAAACAGAGTTGAGGAATTATACAAAAGATTGTGGAAAAGGTGTGGTCGAGAAGATGTTAAGCTAATCGGCCTTTTGATAGCAAATACCGAAGGCGATGCTTGGGGGAAAATGTTGAAAATAATCAACAAAGGAATACCTTTGGATTTAGTCTTGGAGGTTGCTGAAGAAATCAAGAGGTCGGGCCGGGATATACCTAGTGTAGAATTTCTGACGCGTTGGAATGCAACCAAAGTACAGAAGCAGAATGCTATGCTGATAGCCTCACTTGACATGAAGGAGGAATATACGGACCTCGTTAAAAATGCGCCTCGAGGCGGAGAGTTGTTCGAACGTATCAGAAAACGCTCTCTAGACGCGTGAGTTTTTCTCTCTCTTCTGCATAGGCCTATTCATGGCAGACCGGTTCCTCCCTGCAGATGACCCCGTTTTGGAAGATGTATTGAATTGGACTGTCGAAAGGGATGCAAAGGATATCAGACGATTGTTAGAGTGGCTTCCCTTGGCACGGTCGTCCAAAGAAAGAAGAGCGCTGCTTGCTAGAGTACACGAATTGTTGAGTGAGGTTGAATTGTCGCTGAACGGATTAGATTCAATGCACTGAGGTTTGGTTTTGTTAACAGGTATTATTCTGGCCGGCGGAGAATCGTCTCGCATGGGCATAGATAAAGCCTTGATCAACTCTAATGTTGAAAGGCTTGCAAGTGAAATGAGAAGTGCGGGTTGTAATAGAATCATAGTAATGTGCGGAACTGATGAGCGCGCTGAGATGTTTTCTGAGGAATGCGTGACAGATAGTAAACCGTCGCTTGCAGAGTCTATACTTGATTTGTTAGCAACACTTGATGGGACCATCCAACTGGCTTCATGCGATGCGTATCTTGCTGATGCCGATTTGTTTTCGAAAATTGATGGCGTTCCCCTTGATGACTCAGGAATTCGCCAACCGCTTCTTGCAAAGTTTGATATCTCTGCAAGTCTTAATCACTCTTCTAAAATCACTGAAATGTTTGAAAATATACCCTCTTGTGAGGGAGGAATAAAAGCTAGAAACGTAAACACTCCTGACGAATTTAAGGCGATTGAACAATACCTTGACTAATCATGTCAATCACTTTGGGATATAGTAAGTGTTCTTTCTTTTTTACCCTTTCAGCGAGCGTTTCTTCATTATCGCTTGGAAGTACTACAACCTCTTCAGAAGCAATGATTGGGCCAGTGTCCATACCACTGTCGACAAAATGTACTGTGCAGCCAGATTTCTTTACGCCTGCTGCGATAACGTCTCTATGAGCATGTGCTCCAGGGAAATTTGGTAAAAGTGAGGGATGAATATTGAGTATTCGTCCTGCCCATGGCTTAACAAAAGAAGGTGTTAGAATCCGCATATATCCAGACAGAATTATCAATTCTATCCCAAAATCGGATAAAACATCTAACACCTCACTTTCGTGAATTAGCCGTCTTTCATGCTTATCTTCCACATCGGGTAAAGGGACGGCTATCGCAGAAACCCCAAGGGCTTCGGCCTTTGCTAGTCCGCTTGCAGAACTCCTATCACTAATCACAACATTTGTGATGTGTAAACAGTCTGTATCCTGCTGATGTCTGATTAAAGCCTCCATCCCTGAGCCTGAACCTGAGATAAGCACAGCAAGACGTAAAGGATCTTCGATACTTCCTACTCGGGGAAGTACCCATTCCTCTGCCATATCATATCGCAGAACTAATTCGCAAATAGCCCTTCTCTAGTGAGGTTGCATGTTTGCCAAAACTAAATTTCGATTAAACTGTGATAATTTGTTCAGTGACGGAATAAACGATGACCCGTGAATAGCATCGCTATACCACGTGAGTTGGCTTCATCGATGACCTCCTGGTCTCTAATCGAGCCCCCTGGGTGAACTATTGCCGAGGCCCCTGCTTCAGCCGCTTGCTCTATTCCGTCTTTGAATGGGAAAAATGCGTCACTAGCTAACACACAGCCTTTGCCTCTCTCCCCAGCACGTCTTGCTGCTATTCTCACGGCTTCAACCCGACTAGTTTGTCCAGGCCCGATTCCGACTGTTGCAAGGCCTTGAACCATTACGATCGCATTGGACTTGACCTGTTCGCAGACCTTTACAGCAAATTTCATTGAAGCAATCTGTTCCTTTGTCGGTTCTTTTTCTGTTACAACCTTAGCTTTACTCCAATCAATAATCGGGGCTTCCTCCGTTTGTACAAGCCAACCTCCTTCTATGGGTTTACGTACGGTTTTTCTTGGCAACGGAGATAATCTGTTGTTAGGCGAAGCGATTGTGAGGATTCGCCGGTTCTTTTTCTGCATAAGAACTTCTTTGGTTCCTTCCTCATACGCTGGAGCCATTAAGACTTCGAGGAATAATGGTGCAACTGCTTTAGCAAATTCCATAGTAACCGGCTCATTTACACAGATAATCGATCCGAACGCACTTTCAGGGTCGCTCGCTAATGCTGCCTCATAAGCTTCGACCTGGGTTTTTCCAAGTGCTGCACCACAAGGGTTGTTGTGCTTAACAATGACACATGCATGGGGTGTATCTGGCCATTCATCTGTTGACAGAGCCCGACATAATCTCAAGGTAGCATCTGCATCTGAATAATTATTGTAACTCATTGCCTTGCCTCCTTCGACTGTGGCGGTTACGAGAGTTTCTCCCTCTGCAGCACCCGGTTCAACATAAAGCGCAGCGGCTTGGTGAGAGTTTTCCCCATAGCGTAATTTTTCCTTCTTGTGAGCGGCGACTGTCATCGTTTCCGGTAATCGAGATGATTGCTCTTCTGTATCATTACTATCCTCTGGTAAGCCATTCCATCGGCTTGCTAATTCGTTAGCGATCGCAGAATCGTAGGTTGCTGTGTGCTCGTAGGCTTTGAGGGCTAGATCTCGTCTGAAATCAGGAGATATGTTCCCTGATTGTAATTTGGTGAGAACGAAGGAGTAATCTTCAGGGTCACATGTTATTACAACATTTGCGTGATTCTTTGCTGCGGCTCTGACCATTGTAGGACCACCGATGTCTATCATTTCTAATAACACAGAATCATCTAAAGGAGGTTTTACTGCCGCTGCATCGCTAAACGGGTACAAATTACATGCCACGACTTCAATCATAGGGTATCCTAGTTCTGCAAGTCCCTTAGCATCTGCTTCATTCTCTAGTCTGCAAAGCAAAGGACCATGAATTGCTGGATGTAGTGATTTAACTCTACCATCAAAAATTTCTGGATGGTCTGTTACGTCCGAGACGCTGATAACGTTCAACCCAGCGTCTTTCAATTTCTTCGCAGTACCACCAGTTGATACCAATTCAAATCCAAGATCGTGTAGACCTTTTGCGAATTCAATTATTCCTGTTTTATCATAGACAGATAGCAAAGCGCGAGGACGGGCGGACTTATCCATACTCAATACCCGTTAGGAGAGGTACCCGGGTCAGTCTCATGAAGGTGCCGACTCAGTCTCCCCGAGCAGAAATAACCTGATCGACCCTCAATAGGCCACAGGCAGACTCACAGGCAGCTGATATCGAATGCTCAATTGTATATGCAGGGAGCCATACGTTCTCAATCTCTCCGGGTGATCCAGATTGCGTTATTCCACTATTTGTTTTGCCGGACCGGTGTAAAGATCTTAATTGTAAAAGAGAGTCTATTCTATCGCCGCCGGCATTTACTGCTAGAGCTGCTGGGATGCCCTCTAGTGCCCTGGCGAACGCTTCCATTGCCAGCCTTTCTCGACCAGCGCAACCCTCTGCTGCTTCACGAATCCTCAGAGAGGCCGCCATGTGCAAACTGCCTCCTCCCAAAACTATCGAGTCTTCCTCTTTTGCCAAGCAGGCTGAACGTAGTGAGTCGAATAATCCCCTGATGGTTTCTTCTGCAGCGACTCCATCTGTGCCCCCCACGAGAATAGTAACAATTCCTGGGCTATCTCCGACATCAAGGATTATTCGCTCTCTAACACCCTCTGGCCCCTCGAGCCTTTGATGCTCTAATCCACTAATACTGCCCAAACATGCAGGTATGTCATCAATATGGTCACATAGATGGGCGCCACATGCCTCGGCTATATCTTCAGCAACAGGCTTCTCAACGCCTCCAAGAGCGAAAATTCCTGAATCGGCAAGAGAATGTAGTATCCTGGAATCAATACTTTCCGCAGAAAAAATTGCTTTCGCCCCACATGATTTTACCTTCTCAATAATCAATTCGATTTTATGCTGCTCAGCATCTATGAATCGTTCATACTGCTCAGGTGTGCTAATTTCAATCTCTGATGATATTTTTGATTCTTCCAGCTCTAAAGGGCACGATAATACAGCCACTTTTACAGAACTTAATTTTCGTGGCATCCTCTCTAGGGCTAACCTTTTTTCCAAAATTAGTCCTCGGACTAACTTAGAGGTTGCTGGAGTTCCTTCTCCTGCTTTGGCCATCCGTACACGTTCATAGTCGCAGTCCGGTATAGAGTTTACAGCGCTAGCAATTAATTTTGATAAATGATTCAATGCGCCCTCAGTTGAGCGCCCAACGAGAGCGGTTCTGGCTACCAATTCTAGGTTCTCACCGATGGATGTAGCCCTTTCGTCTAACTCGTCCAGAGTGTGTGTGAGGGCCATCTCGTAACCTTTTACAAGAATCAGAGGATGTAGTCCCCTCTCCAGCAATCTTCCAGCCTCACTCATTAATTCGCTTGCTAAAAGAATACACGCAGTTACGCCATCGCCGCATGCGTTTTCTTGGCTCTCAGCAAGACTAACAAATGCTTTTGCTGCTGGATGTTTGACCAACAACTCAGCAACTATTTTTGCACCATCATTGGTAACAGCCGCTTCACCATTATTCTTGTATAGCATTTTATCCAAGCCATTTGGTCCAAATGTGCCTCTCAAAACATTACCAAAAGCTATTGCTGCACCTACCAATTTCTGCGTTACACCGATACCACTGGTCACAGATGTTGTGGCATTAGTTATCCTAACCGGGGCCGTGCCCGAGCCGTCCGGAGATTGTGCCATGTTGCAAGCGAAATGATGCGCCTTCATCAATCCATCTTCTATCTAACCAACAAAAAAATCCAGAACATGGAGCATGTGATTAGCATACCAGTCGTCCATTTTAGGTGAGACAGGGCATGACTAGGGAGAGAGTTTTCCTTATCGATTAATTTTCTTGACTCTTTTTCTGTTAATTCTTTTTGTCCTAATGACCAAGCACTTGCGGCGACTCCGCCAGTTACCACTGCCAAAACAGCAAACAATATTGTTGTAGAAACCGTTGCAAAACCCTGATTGTACAATCCAAGTTTTGCAGGTCCAAGAAGAACCGCTAAAGAAGGCATGAAGGGCAGATAATAAGAGAAAAATATGCTTACTGCACTATGCTTGTTAGGCTCTTGTTCAGCCGTTACATTTTCGTGCCGCCAAACATAATGCCAGCCAGCCCAGTCTGCTACAGCGGTCATAACGCTGGCAGTGATAACCAACAACAGCGTAGACGTCATATTTAGTCTAATGAGGCGTGTGTTCAATAGACTGTCGGAACAAAAGGGGTCATCTTCTACGTTTCTTTGATTTGCGACCTCTTTTTGAGTACTCCCAAGCTTTAGACTCTCTTGCTCGGCGCTCTAAAGTCTCGTAGTGGTCCTCAACAGGAACCTGAACGTCATTCGGCATCTCCGCAAAAGATGATACTGATAACTTCATGCCCCCAAGTTCTTCTTGCAAGTCACGAATATTTTCACCACCCTTTCCAATGAGCGTCGCTACCACTCCTTTTGGGGCATAAATTTCAGCAGAATTTGAACTAGTAATTTTGACTGCGCATGATACACCGACCCAATCTCTAATTTTGTTGATTAATTGGTCACGTGCCAGTGTTGCTATCGGGGTTGCTCCATTAGCAGATTTTACACCGTCAACAGGGACAACTGCGATTTCTGATCCAAATGCAAACATCTCGTGTGTGATTTTACCACTTGGAAATTCAACCACTTCTATGACAGGTCTTGCAAGTTCCTCTTGCATTCCACTAGGTGGTTTAACGGTCATTCTCAATTCGAGAACTTGTTGAATTTGTCCTGCCTCAACATGAAGGATGGTGTCCAAAACTTGGCTTACAAGTCCAAGTTCTACTTTTCCAATCAGCCTCTGAATTGCTTCTAGTGCAGAATTTGCGTGAGTAACTCCAAGTAACCCCACACCAGCTAGTCTCACATCTGCAAATATCTCAAAGTCTCTAGCTCTTCTGACTTCATCAAATATGACAAAGTCGGGCCTTACTAAGAAGATTATTTCAGCGGTTTTTTCCAAATCACCCTCAAGAGGAGCGTATTGAGTTATTCTGTTAGCAAGTTGCAAGTCCCTAGGAGCCTCCATCGTTTTGACCATCGCTCCAACATCTTCATCCAGATATTCTGCAATTGCTTGAGCCAACGTTGTTTTCCCTGAACCTGGGCGCCCACAAATGAAAACTCCTCGGTGATGGTCAGATAAACGTGAGATTAGTTTTGGGTCAATATCGTAATCACTCAGGGATAGTTTCGCTACAGGCCTTACTATCGTAATTTCTCTAGCGTCTGCGAAAGGAGGCCATGCACAAGAAATTCGTAAATCACCAAGCTGTATAACCTGGCAGCCTTTCCTATCTATTTCTAAAAAACAATCAGACCTATCTCGATTATCTTCCACAAGATTTAGTATCTCTTCCTGCAGTGATTCTAGTCTTAATGTGTCCCATTTTCCATCATCTGCACCCTCTACATCTGAAAGTCTAAGATTTCCGATTCCGCCCGCCTTCGTGCGTGGAGGGCAATCTGCTTTCAAGAACAGAGTGTGAACATCGTCTTCCAATAGGTTCTCAAGAATCTCCGGTAAATCCGGGTGGCTGGAGAAGGTTGCCATAAGTAAAGGTGTGAGGGTTTAGGCTTTGACACTTCGCTCAAGCCCTAGCAGGTTCGAGGGAATAATAAGTCCACCAAAGATATGCTGTGGTTAATCCACAAATGACTATCCCTGGCCCGGCAGGCATTCCTATTGCTGTTCCTAAGACAACCAGAATCCAGGTACAGATTATGAATGAAACAATGGAGAGAATTCTCGCTCTGTCAATACCTAGCCATGCCTTGAGATCTTCCCAGCGAATCGCAGTCCAAACGACTACGAAGCCAAGAATGTAGACACTTGTGAAAATCATCGTGTAGAAAAGAGATTCCGTGACGAAATAATTGAACCCAATTGCCCCCAAAGAGGTAGTCCATAACTTCTGTAGAGGGTCTTCAAACCTCGTCAACAAAAAGAGTGCTGAGCCAAACCCAATTATGAGAAATAACGGGTTTGATGCACCAAAGGATTCGATTACTCCGGATAGTTCAGGTAGGGGCTCAAGTACGAATAGAGGTTCGGAGTCTTCAGGTGATGCGCTACCCGCCATGATTAATCCGAGATAGATTTGATTCTTCAATGTGGCCTTGATAGGAATCGATTCTGCTTCGCCCGTTCGGTCCACCTGACTCCGCGAAGTGCTGCTCCATAATCAGGCACAGGCGTCCATGATTTATTCTCGTTGAATCGCTTAACATTCCGCACCATATGCATCAGTTCCGCTTCGAGAGGGGAACACGAAGATTCACAAAATATCTCTTTCTCCTTACCATCTGAAATCAAAAATGCTCTATCATGAATTCCAAGGTCGATACGGAGAGAACCACTAGAGCCCGTTATCTGAATATTCCTTCTCTCCTTACTTGCCCCCCATGCCACATCGATTATCGCTTCAATGCCGTGAGGGAATTCTAGAGCAATTCTGGAATCAAGGTTGTCGCCCTCAACACTAACATTGTTAGGTTCCGATTCACTCATCAAGTGACACATCAAATCTATGGCGTGCACGCCTAGTGATTCTATCACATCACCTCCGGGGGGTGCGCTCCTTTGCGTTCTCCGAACGAATCTCAGGGTTTCTATTCTCCCCAGTTCTCCGTTGTTCAGCATTTGATTTGCCATAATGATTGCTGGATGAAATCTCAATAGTAATCCAACCCCGAGAATTCTTCCATGTTCTCTAGCGGTGGCAATCACATTGGCTGCCTCTGTTTCGCAATTCCCTAATGGCTTCTCAACCAGTACATGATTGCCTTCAGAGAGTAAATCTCGTGCCTGTTGCGAATGCATATTAGATGGTGTGGCAAGAATTACGAAATCGAATTGCAACCCTTGTATGCTAACAGTGGTTTCATCCGCCAACTCTGCAGCACTTCTTGCCTCATTGGATGGGTCAACTACTGTGATGTGGCCAATCAACCCCTTATCCCTCATTGCACTAAGCACTGATAAGTGATTCAGGCCCCATCGGCCGCACCCAATTAACGCTACTTTTAGCATGAAAATCACAATGTAGAGAGAAATTAGCGACCGGGGTCACTGGCGCTATCTTCAGACTCGTTTTCGGTTTCTTCAGAGGGTACATCTGATTCAATATTGTCAAAAGTAACGAGTTGAACCATATCCACTTCTTCCAATGTATCAAGTTGAGTCACCGTTACTCCAGCATGAGAAATTGCGTAAATGTAATCGCCCATGAAAATTGACCTGCGTATGTTGTAAGAATACCACCAATGATTTTCATCGGTTTGATAGAATTGCGAGTGGTCGACCTCGCCGTAAATTTCCAAACTTTGTTCTGTGACATTAATTATCATCAGCTTACTAACCCACTCATATTCGTAATGATAACGGCCATCATCATCATAGTGAGAACTAAAACGATATGTATTCATTGGAACTGCTAGCATGTTTTTTGGTTCCCAATATTGGAATGCTTTGTGCTCCCATGTGGCCTCTGACCAAGCCCAAAACCATCCTTCTTCGGGATTTTCAACCGGAGAGAGTGACAGTGTTTGAGCAAGTTGAGGATCAGAGAAATTAGAAACATCGAACAGAGAAAGGCGAGTATGCCCCCAGTCTAATCCTAGGCCGGTTTCCTCATCCGCGGGACCAAGACCAATTGTGAGGATTGCATCATCTGATAGAGGGTGTATGTATGTGGAGACTCCTGGAACCTCAAGTTCACCCATTATGGTAGGAGAGGTGGGATCGCTAAGATCTATAGTCCATAGCGGGTCCATGTTCTCAAATGTAACAATGTAAGCCCTATCATCCAAAAATCTAGCAGACCATATTGTTTCATTGTACGCAATTCCATCTACTCTTCCTAGTTCCATTAAACTGCTCTCTCCAGTCGCAACATCTAGTGAGTGAGAGAGGGTTATTACGTGGTTTTCCATTGGTTCGGGGTTTTGCATCCACCACCGAGCCCATTGGCCAGTTGTTGTCGCCACTCTAACTACGCCTTCATGCTCTGAAATTGAGAACTGGTCAAGGATTGTGCCATCAACTCTCCCTGAACCGGAATAGGTTGTTTCACCTGGATCACTGATATCGAAGGTGTGAATGTTTGTTGATTCTAATATGTCGTCATGACCCCAATACCACCACCAGTCCCATGCGTTCTCTGTTATGATTAAGGTATCTTTAGACGAGTATACAAGAGGCCAATTTCCGACGATATGGTCGGCTTCAAAAGATAAAACATCAGAGTTCAGATCAATAGTGAATATGCTAGTGTATCCTCTGTTTAGTGCCCCCTCCGGTGTCGCGAAGTCGGAGCAATCGTCACCGCTGAGGTGGTGAGTGACTATGTCCCCGTCTATTCTTTCATGAACTTGAGGTAAAATATCCTTTAGAGATATATTTTCCATCAATCGTTTGTTATGTTGGATAGAATTTTGTGCTGCAATCTCACGCATGTTTCTTCTCTGCTCTTCGCTGTAATCTTCGTAATAGTAATCATCTGGATAGGTTAACCAAGTTCTCAAATCAGGGATATTCATCCAGGTGTGAGTAACCGCTCTTACTGTTCCAGATACTTCACGTGCTGTCAGGTAATATCCTTCGAGATATAGCTCTCTATCTAGCAAAGGAGTTGACGAATCTGAAATGTTGAAAATTGTAAATTTTGTTAAGGTACTAGTTCGCCACCCATACCAATCTCCATTCCAAAATTTCATAACATCTTGGAGTGGATCATCTTGTTCGATGTTCCAATTCGAAACAACTGATATTACAATCAACTTATCTTCATTTAACATCATCGCCACTGGGTTGCCTTGGATTTGAGTAGATGATGCATGTTCTATCTCTCCAAATTCTGGTACATCCATTATGTGCAGTATACCATCGTCTACGAAGAAGATATTGAATCCATTAGTTTTCACGAAGTCGGCCTCATCAACACCCTGCTCTTGATTGTTAGTTCCAGAATAATCAACACCTTCTGTTCTTGTTGCAGGCCGTGAACCTGCTGAAGACTCGTCCATTCCCACATCTACACCGTCTTCAGCCCACATACCGCCTCCCCAGTAGTATTCTTCTTCTACTGCCTGAAGAAGAGATGTGCGGGCTTCCTCGAGGATGCTTGATTTCAACGAAGATTCTAACTCTGTGCAATCGTCGTACACTTTTAGATTTGGAGAACCTATGGACCTCTTGGTTTCTTCACCGAGGTCTACAGATACTAATTCATGTGACTTTTTGTCATCTTTCGAAGCCCCTAAACAACCCGAGGTTGCCATCAAAAAAACCAGCAATATTGCAATAATAGGGCGCGATAGTTTGGTGGCCATAACTCCCCCTGGCCCTAGTCATTTAACATAACATTGGTATCATGATTTGACAAATTACCCATGATAATATGAATGAGCGGTGTGCGTGCACCTCTTGATGACAAGCTCTAGCATCAACCCTGTCAAGAAATGGGTAATGCGTCAATACTGGCGAATGCAGCAATCACAGTCAATCATTTCTTTGGGATTACTCGGGTCAACTCTGACCTTGCTTTTGTGGGACTATGTTAGTTGGAGGTTCTCTGACCAATGTGATGAAGGGTTCTGCTTCAGTAATTCAGTACTTGGTATACCTGCTACATATATCGGTTTGCTGAGCATATTTGCAGGTCTTATCTTGATTGTATTGTGCGTTGGTTATCTCTACGATAGAGTATTTTCTTTGTGGACAGCACAAAGAAGCGTTGATTTCGAAAGAAACCCGTTTTGGACATACGCTCTATCGCCAATGTTCATGATGAATATGGCAATGACTGCTGAAAATCTAAAAAGAAATTCTCCGGATGATAAAGAGTTACAATCTCAAATGGATTGGGTACTGGAATATTGCAGGGAAAACGCGGATTCTGAAATATGGGCTAGAACGGTTCAGCACTGGGACAAACATATCTCTGAGACGCCAACATTCTGGTTCTTAGATGAAGAAATAATGTCCAAGGCTAGATCTCAAAAAATTGAGGATGAGGATTGATGGGCATTGAAATCGAGAGACGATTTTTAGTCGATGGACGAAATGACAAACCTTGGCGAACTGGTGAATTTAGTGAAATCGTTCAATATTACCTAGAGAATGTGAAACATGTTGATGGTCGGTTATTGTGGAATGAGATTCAACTTGCTGAGGATGATAGAGAACTGAAAAACCTCACGACCTGGAGAATCCGATATACAAACGGAATTGCAACCATAACTGCGAAAGGAAGGCGTTTTGGTGCTACTGCAAATGAGTATGAGTGGCCTGTAGAAACAGAAATCTACAATTCTTTGCCCCTCGATGAACTGCCTAAGGTGGAAAAAACTAGGCACTATTGGAGAGGAGATGATGATCTGTTGTGGGAAGTCGACGAATATGAAGAACCTATTGCCGGACTTATCATCGCTGAGGTTGAGTTAGAAGATGAAGAGCAAAACGTGATTTTACCTACCTGGGTTGGTCTAGAGTTAACCTATTTGCCTGGTTGGTCGAATGCATCGCTTTCGAGAATGATCAAGGATTCAATACGGAATTAATCCTCTCGATATCATCACTAGATAATGACGGATGTACAGGTATAGCAACCAGTCTACTTGCCACATCATCACAAATTGGTAGTTCGTAATCGTGCTGGGGATGGTCACTGTAGACCCCATGTCTATTACAAGGGAGTGGATAATGTACTCTAGCATCGATGTTCATGGAAGCGAGCTGAGATATCATATTTTCAGGGTCAGTACTGAGTACACACAATTGGTGCCAAGCATGTTCAGTGTTTGGTCTAATCTTCGTTTGGTGGAAAATCAAACTTGCATTTTCTCTTCTTTTATTTGTCCATTCTTCTAAGTGCTTCAGTTGCACCCTGCCTATAGCTGCAGACACCTCGCCCATTCGCAGATTTGTTCCTAATTCTGTAGACTCTAGCGATTCGTTTCTTCCGTGGTCAACAATTCGCCTCATCCTATCTGCTAAATCTGAACGAGTGGTGGTAATCATTCCGCCCTCGCCTCCAACCGCCATATTTTTTGAAGGGAAGAAGGAAAAGCAAGCAATGTCCCCAATTGCACCCGCTTTTTTGCCATCAAGTGTAGCTCCGTGGGCTTGAGCTGCGTCTTCAATCAGTGCTATACCATTTCTATCGCAAATTTCTCTTAACCTTGGAGAAAATGCTTGCCCAAAGATATGTACCCCAATGACTGCTCTTGTTCTTTCTGTAATTTTTGATTCTACGTCATCAGGACAAATGCACCAGTAATCTTCTTCGATATCAGCGAAAACTGGTGTAGCGCCAGCTAAACTGACAGATGTTGCTGTTGCAATAAATGTCATACCAGGAACTATTACCTCGTCTCCTGGACCTATATCGAGAAGGCGCATTGCCGCCCATAAAGCGGCAGAGCCGCTTTGGCAAGGAACTCCTGATAAGGCTCCGCACCACTTCGCAAACTCTTCACCAAACTTCTTTGCCTCAGGACCTTTTACCCATCTACCGCTTGAAAGGGCCCTTATTGCGGCTTTTTCACACTCGGTATCCCAGAATGGTTTAGCGAGGGTAATCCTCTCCATGCGCCGGCGAAACCGTTCGCCTCCTTGAGTGTGTCCCGCCTGAGTGGTAGAGGCAGTCATACTCAAGAGGGTAGCCACTGTTGGCCGGACTATGTCCGAGAAGGATTCTCTTGGTTTGAGAGACCTTGTCGATGATATCCTTGAGAGCCCCAAACAGACTCGGAAAAAGAAAATCAAAGCAAAAGGTATGTTGCTTGGAGAGAGGCGAGACACTGGAGAAATTATTCAAATTGACAAGATGGTCCTAGCAAGACATGCTGCAATGCTTGGTTCCACTGGCTCTGGAAAGACGGTTATGGCAAAATCAGTAATTGAAGAAGCGGCATTGGCAGGTATACCCTCTCTCATACTAGACCCACAAGGAGACCTGGCGAGGCTTGCACTTGCAATCGATGAGAAAGACCTAGCAGAACAGGGTGGAGAAATAGACAGAATGAAAAAATTAATGTCGACAATGGAAGTTAGGATATGGACGCCTTTGCGGTCAAAAGGCTTACCACTTTGCATAGATCCATTCCGCTCTCCTCCTGCAGATTTAGACCCTGAAGAAGCAATAACTGCGTGGGATATGGTTGCGGCTGGCTTCAGTAACTTAGCGGGTTTTGACGTAGAAAAAACTCAAGGGAAGGTGGTTAAACCATTCCTTTATGAAATTCTTGTCAATGGCACAAGACTTGGGTTAGATGTTGGCGATTTTAGAGGCTTAGCAAAGGTAGTAAGAGAGCCCAAAGACAATTTCACAAGGGCGCTATATCCTGAAGCTTTCATCGATCATGATGAAGATGGAGATAAAACAGAAATCCCTACTTGGGAGGAAATCATGTTTGAACATGGATTGCGCGACTATGATGAGATGTTACCGAAGTCGACAAGAAACGATTTAGCAAGGCGTTTGTCTGCGTTTAGTAGTGGTGTGAATCAACTATTATTTTCCAATGGAGTGCCAATCGATATTGACTCATTTTGTGAACCTGCTATGCCAGGTAAAGTCCCTCTAAACATCGTTTACCTCAACACAATTCAGGACGAAGCACAGAAGCAGTATTTTGTACAAGAACTAGCAAGAGAATTGTACGATTGGATGTTGACTCAGCAACCTGCCGAAGGTGAATTAAAGCTTCTATTTTTCATGGACGAAGTTGCTCCGTATCTACCTCCTCACCCTAGAAACCCTCCGGCAAAAGACCTCATCAAACTGATTTTCAAACAGGCTAGAAAATATGGAGTTGCCTGTGTTCTTGCTACACAGAATGTATCTGATGTAGATTACAAGATTTTAGCGCAAGCAAATACGACCTTTATAGGTCGATTTACCCAACCACAGGATGTAGAGAAAGTTAGGCACTTACTCAAGGAGAGTGGTGGTGACCAAGACCTCGTGAAACAGTTACCCACACTCGGCCCGGGGCAATTCCAGATGGTTGCGCCAGATGTTGACCCTGCGCCTATCCCGATACAATGTAGATGGCTTTACACAGACCATGGAGCCCCATTAAACGAAGACCAAGTGGATGATGTCACAACCCCTGAAATTAGAGCATGGGCGAAAGCGAGGAGTGCAGGTAAGGGAAGAAGTAGAGGAAGGGGGGCTGCCGCTGCTGCTGCACGCGGTTCAAAATGGAATGGCAAAGAAGATTCTGATACAGAAGGGCTTGTTGAATCTGCCCGATTAAAATCGGTTGGAGGGATGACTGCTGCTGCACAAGGAGTTGTGGATGATTCGGCTTTTGAGGTTCGCCTGATGGGTGGGTTAGCTGTTCTGAAAGACGGCCGAGACCCACTATACGTGATGCAAGCCACCGTTAACGCAACAACAGCGCTTGTGATGGGTTGGACTCTAGTGGCACTACTATTAGCATGGAGAGATTCTTCTCTTGAATGGTGGTGGCTTGCAGGTAGTTTTATCCTGACATTTAGTGTTGGGCTAGTAATTTCACTAGAGATGCTGTTGTCTCATGACGCCGAGTTACTACGTAAACTAAGCAAATTTGCAAAAACATCACAAATACTCATAGTTGCCTGGTTGTGGGGATTATTGTATTGGTCCTTTAACGGATTAGACCTATATGGTGCTGAACCATTGTTAGAAGTAGTGGTGGTCTGGGTTAGCCTATTCCTATTGATAGATGGGTGGAACAGATTTAAACTCGGTAAAATCCGATGGAACGGTGGAAATGCGCTATCAAAACTAAAAGGGATTTCGGCGGTCTTAACCGATACACAACTCACAGAAATGCAGTCAAATTCAAAACAAATTCTTGCTGGATTAAGATGGATTTTAGACTTGCTGACCTTCACATGGTTATGCATGATTTTAATCAAGCAGCCTGATGGTAATTGGGCAAGACCTACTCTTTGGCTTGCATCTCTCTATGGCCTTACTTTTGGTGCGGAATCATGGCTCCGTGTTAGAGGTAAAATGCCCCTTCCAATCAAATAACTGATTTTACAAAAACTCACTCAAGATAAGCGCTTCTTACAGGATTCTCGTCTAAGTGGAAGAATGAATAAGTTGCCCACCAAGTAATGGTGTCCAAAGCGTCGACTAAATTGCTAGTTCCACTTCTCTCCTCGCCGTAGTCCTTACCGGTAGTATCCATCCAATCAATCATCTCGTCAACAGTATCACAAGTTTGGTGGTAACACCAATATCCATCGACAAGCCCGCCGAACCCCATTGTTACAGTCCCTAAATTGTCTTGGAAACTAGCATGATCAGAGCGAGCGGTTGTATCTTCATAAACAATAATTTCTGGCCTATCTTTAGCTAACCAATCATCAACTTTCCAAGTAGAAGAGTCGTATCCTATCCCGATAAGTGTAGACATCTGTTCCTCAACACCTATTGCATCTGAACCTATCCACAAAGCCAAATTTACCATTCCAGGTTGATTCATCACGTCATGGTCAAGACTCGGTCCAATGTAAACCCGCATCGGCCAAACCTCCTCATCTTTTGGATAACCATCAGGGTCGATTTGTGGATCAGGATCACAGTTTGGTTCCCCGCCGCCATGGTTTCCGCCGCAAGGCGCACCTCCGCCTCCGGGCCAGTTAACTCCTGCCATATCCAAATTGACATAATTGGTTACCTCGACGTTAGGATTGTCCTCTTTGACCCATTCTTCGGTCCAATAATCGCTACCTCTCTTTCCGCCTTCTTCACCAGACCATAAGCAGAAAACCATTGTGTTCCTAGTACTATATGCAGCCATTGCCTCAGCAACTGTTAGGACCATACTAGTCCCGGCGGTGTTGTCATACGCACCAACGCGAGTACCGTATGTTCTTTCACCAATTAAGTGAGGAGAAATCATTCCGCCGTTGACCGGAGGAGCGATATCAAAGTGAGCACCGAAAACCATCCACTTATCAGGATTAACCTCTCCGAATCTGTAGCCACAGATATTGTACGCCTCGGGGTTTTGTTGTCCAGTATTGATTGAATCATAAACGAATCTTTGATTGATAACTTCGAGACCAAACCCTTCAAGTTCCTTTATCAGATATTGCGCTCCATCTTCATAGGCAGCATTTCCTTGCCCGGCCCATCTGTCCAAATATCCAACAGCGCCATCCGCTAAATCTAACGGATCTGGCGTTTCATCCGACATTACATTGATGTAATTCAAGACGGTTCTCCCATCTACCATTCCCATGGAATGCCGCCCACCTTCAGGTTCACTGTATGCTGCAGCAAATGGCCTTTCGACACCCAAGCGAATTGCTAACACATCGCCACCATTTTTACTAGACGGAAGAACTGCATCGAGAGACGTGTTAGTGTTTGTTCTGGAAATCCCTTGATTCTCGCTATTTGAAAATCCATCCCTAGCATACCAGGATTTCCAAGATTCTGTTAGGTCACGGATTGGCCAGTCTTCTCTGCCATAATCACCAATAAGAATCAAAGCAGTATCTGTTCTAGGAGGTGCTAATACAGTCAATTGAACCGATTTACCTGCTTTGATGTCTAAAACTGTTGAGTTTTGGACGAATCCGTCTTCTGGATTGAAAATTAGATATGGAACAAACGCAGATAGGTCCGATTCTGCAGCGATTGTTATTGCTTGAAATTCTCCTCCTATCCAAGTTTTGGGAGTAATTACTACATCGCCTTTAGAAATCTCATCAACGACCTCTTCTCCAAAGCACCCACTCAGGGGCGCGAGACAAAACAACAGAGCGAGAAAACCCGCCACTATCGGTCGCTGCATGAATATGCGTGAACGCCTCCCTATCTCAATGCTACGTTTGTTCGTCAAATGCATTTTCAGATTTACATTTACTTTCATTCACTGTGTTTTAGTATCAATTTGATATATCGGTCCTTGAAATTGAATTATGGCAACCCGGCTCCCTGCCCGCAGTCAATCTCCAATTGATGAAACACAAATACTCCCGCGCAAAGGCATGCTATACCAATTGCAAGGGCCGGGTCGGGCAGGAGCAAAAATGCGTAATTTTGCTGAAGCCTGGGTTGCAATGACGCTGTTGAATGGCGATTATGTGCACTGGATAGATGGTGCATGCAGATTCGATCCAGCTCGAATAATCCAAACGTTTCCTGAGAACCTTCCCAATGCCGAACAGTTACTGCACGGTTTGTTTATCGGTCGTGGATTTACCGTCCACCAATTCTCACACCTTATCACCAGATTACAAACCGAGATTAAAATTAGCAAGGCCAAATTAATCATAATCGATGGGCCGGTTACAATGCACTTAGATTCCCAAATAGGAAATTACGAGGCCAGATCTTTATTCAGAAAATCTATGGATACACTCATGCGAATAGCCAATGAAAACAAAGTTGCAGTTGTTGTAATCACATCGTCCAAAGCTCATTCTAAGCGCCACAAAAATCTGTTAACAATGGTTCGAAATAGATGTCAATTATCTCTTCTGGGTAAATTAAGGAAAATCCGGGGCCAAGAAAAAATGTGGCTATTTCACCTACCAACAAATACTTCCGGGTATCATGAAAAAATTGCTGAACACGAAACTCTGTATCGCTCAATAAGCAGAGTCATCAGAAGCCGTCTTAGAATTGAAAGCGTTGAAGAAATCGAATAAAGTGTATTTCTTTGAGCCTCTAGAAATCTCATCATCGCTCCAACCAAATGGGCCAAGAATCGCCCATATGGCTCTTACTGCCAACCTTTCGTAATACTTACAGTCGATAGATACTGGTTTTTTATCCTTCAATTCTTCAAGTAGAATGACCCCTGATGACAAGTCATCTCCTCTAAGCTTAGTAACCACGTAGCGCACCTTTCTCCCGGGTAGAATATCTTGCCCAATATTTCTGGCACGGATTAAAGCGCGCTGTGTGGAGGTAGATACTGAGAACTCCTCTATTCTCTTCGTGACCCGTTTAATAATTACGAGGTTTTTATAATCGATATTATCAGAATAAAGTTGTTTGATTTCCTTGTGTAACATTTTCACAATTTCATTTTGGGCCTTGGTTGCATTATGTTTCAACCCCGCATCTAGATGGGTTTTCAAAATTACAAGCGCCCTATTCTGCAAACTTACAATCCATTTGCAGGTTGAGTGTTGTCTTGCCTCAATTCCTCTTAGCTTGAAGCCGTGCTGTCCGATTGCCCAGTATTTTGTCAACGATCCTGCCCCGTGCATTCTGCTAGGCAGAAAGCCAATAACATCGTAAATATCTTCAAATTCAAGTGGTATCCCTATCTTCTCTGATATCTTTTTTGAAAGTTCTAAAGATGCTTCTATTTTCTCTTCGCGTGTTTCTAACTTATTGTTCTCTATCCAAATGCAGTCTACTATCGCATGAAGTATGTTCCAGCCTTCTTCTTCTGCAATGGAAATTGTCGTAAGAAGTATGTCCCTCGCCCAAGCACATATTGCTTCGTGCGCTTCTATTCGCCCGAATCTGGCATTCTTATATCCAGTATAACCGAAACAGGTAACGAGCAGCCACTTCAATGCATTTTGTTGCAAATCATATACATCTCCCTTTCTTTTTCTGAGTTTTTTTAAAGCGCTTCTTCTTTCTATCAAAGGTGCAACAACTCTCCCAAGAAAACCATGTGTTCGGGCACAAGTATGTGTCTTCAAACCTGGAACTTGCAATGCAGATGCATGTTTTGAGGGGAATATTTTCGACACAAATAACTCTGCGCGAGATCTTGTTCTGAAGGTTGAATCCGCTTTTTCTGGGTCCAGTGGGATAAAGTTCTCGTTCGTTGGCGAATCTGTTGCAACCTCACAGCAAGCACAATTGAGGGTCTCCGGAGATATATTTCTAGTTGCTATGATGCTAGGGAATAAACTTGCAAAATCCAATTCAATAACATCTGCATACACTCCCGGTTTACTATCCAAATACAAACCCCCGCGATCTGTCATCAAAAGTTCCCAAGCCGTTTTGGTATCCTCTGCTCGATTCTTTTTCCAAGGAACTAACACCTCGTCCTCCATTGCAATTCTCATTTGTATCGCACTAATCACCGAACCCGGAGACAGTCTAGAGATGTCCTGCGGTGACTGCCTTGAATGCCTACTTAACTCAAAAAGACCCAATATTCCCCCTTCCCGAACTATGAAACTTGCATTTAAGTCGATGTGCAGACGTCCGTTGAGTGGAAAATAAGCATCCTTTCTGATAACCTGGCCGTAGGAATGTACAACTCTTGACATTGTTCTTGGAAGTAGTTGTCTTTCCGTTCTACTGAGAGTGAAACTAAAGTTTGTCTTTTTTGAAAGTTTTTCCAAAGCTGCAAAGTGTAAAGCATCTCCACCTTTTGTTATTATGATATCAGGATTTAATTGAGAAATATGGTCTTCAAATTCGATTAGAAATTGTTCTGCTGAATGTTGGCGAGAAACCTTTGCAAAGAACTTTTTCTCTGAGGTAAAACCATCCCAAACAAAAATGTCAATTTGTCTTAGATAGGAGTTTATTGTATCAAATCCGTTACTAGAGTAATATGAAAACTCAAGTTCGATAATTTTCATTTTAGGCCAAGAAATGTTCTCATCTATTACTGAAAATGAGGTACCATCCCACTTGACGAATTGGAAAGGGGAAATCCCAAACTCGATGAAAAAACGTTGTGCTAGATGTGCATCTACGGAGTACAAAGAATACCTGTAGTGATCGCCTTTTGCTTCTATGTGGTTAGCGAGTCTACGCATGTTAAATGAATTTTGAACATCTATTTCCAAAACACGATACATCTCAAACTCATCTAATGACAGTCTTTTGTTCACAATTCTCATAGCACCTACTGAAAATTTATTTCTAATTTCAGGTAAAAGTAGCCAGTCTTGTAGCCTCTGCAATAAGCGAATTTCAGAGTGTACGTGAAGCGATGGACACCACGGAATTGAGATCGAATGCATCTTCCGTTCTTCATCAATAATCCATACATCCATACAACGCCCCTCTTCTCCAAGTTGGACATCGACAACCCATCCTTCCAAACAATCACTTCTCACTCTGCAATTTCTGAATTGTTCGTTCTAATTCCTCGATTTTACTGTAGCATTCTAGAATCATCGAAACAAGCATTGGTTTCCAAACATCCATAGTAGGTAGCATTCCTCCTGCTGCTCTACGATTTCTGACGCCGTTCAACATTGTATCCAAAGCATTGCGATCGCTATAATTCAAAGCCCGTCTAAACGCATTCAATGAGGTCAATTCGCTTTCGACCCTGTTTCTCCAAGTAGGTACTGTTCTGCCCATTAATCGAATTGAATTAAGGTGGAACAGTATTATTTCCAAGAGGGGCGTTCTCTGAAAGTGAAAATGAAAACCGTTCTAACAACAATACGAAGGTTTGATAATCTTCTAAGTCTAATTATAACATGAAGATAATGGTATTAACGGCCCCACTAATTCATGAAATGCTTAGAAAAAGAAGATGTGCAAAGGGCAAGTGCAGACCTAGGAGAACTAGTTATCTTTGGGCAAATATGGTCAGAACAGAAGAAGATGATAAGACTCCAGTAATCGAAGGTTAATACACGATCTACCACTCAATCTGACGTTTTAATACGATTGGGTTCCACCCATTCATCCCAACTAGTGTCAAATCCTACGTAATGGATTAGGTACGATTTTTCCTTAGAATCTCTAACTAATGCATCCCACCAACTTCCATTCCATTCGACCTTTACCTGTTGGCCGGGGAAATAATCTGTAGTCGACTGGTCTTTTGATGAATTGGAGATTACTGGACAGGGGTTTAAGCCCTCGGTTTGGTCATCAGTAACCCATCCATCAGTTGGCGGACGATCTGCGGAGGATTTTACCCTGTAGTAGTCACCTCGTTTTGTATCCAGGCTATTCCTGTCAGCGAGATACCACCATTGGTCACCATTTCCCATTTTCCAACGAAGAAGTAGTACATCCCCGTTAATGTAACTCGGAACTCCGTCAAAGGTAGTTCCTGGGATGTACGTGCCATTACACTTGGAAGTCCCTGCGCCGTGAACTGTGTAATATTCGTTGGCTTCATCATTGAAGGGGTGGTCTTCTGGATAAGTCTTCCAACCAGTAGGTCCAACAACATAGACTGTGTTCTGCGTTTCAACATGTGCTGTCGCTCTACTATCATAGACTACTCTAACAATTTGACTGGTTTGTAAAGGCCCCTCTCCTAATGCAGGGTGGTTGTATGCGTGGCCATGCAATATACCATCTTTTATTTCAGCATCTCTAATCACCACCTCTGCCTTTAACTCGTCGACAGCGTCGTCTCCAACCATGGATTTTGCAAGTTCACGATAGTCGAGTTCAGCATCCATATTTATCCCGAGGTTCGAGAACTCTTCGAGCACATCTTCCTCTGAAAGTGGATTCTCGCCCATCATAGTCAAGATTTCAAAATATTTCTGAGCAGATATCGTCCCATTCCCTTGCTCATCAAATACCTCAAACGCCTGGATTACCTCTTCGAGTTCGTTTGACTGTTGGCTCAGAAAATTTTGAACAGACTCGGATTCAACATCTGCACTTTCAATCCTGCCCCATTCGACTTGGTCTTCGACATCTCCATCATCAAATAAAATCAAGAAGGTGTGATTTTCATATTCCTTTGAAATTGTAGCAGGGTAATAGGTACCATAATTTTTCCAATTTACCAATACGCGGTCCCCTGGAGAAAATGGGGGTTTTGCAGGCCGTATTGTTCCGGGAGAGGTCCCGATTACAACGGCTGGTTTTATTTCTGTAGCCGTACTTTTTGGCACAGTTATTCGATAGGTTCCGTCAGGATTTATTCCGACAACCGTACACCTATCAATCCACCTCGAATTGGTTGGACTATAATACTCAACGTGATCACCGACCTGAAAGGAGGGGGGTAATTCGTATTTTTCAAATGGCATTTCAAAGGATTGAGGTTTCGGTTTTGAATCAAGAACTCCTAGTTCCTTTAATGCTTCAATAACTGCTGTTGTCACTGCTGTTGTATCATTATTTACGACCGTGTTGTGGATTATGTCTCCGCTCATAACTGAATCTTGAAGATTAAGTGAGGTTGTAGGCGTGGGTTCTTGTTCCACGATATTTTTAGGAGGTGCTGGAATCCATTCCGTTCCAGTCCACAAGTATTTGCCATCCGGACTTAGTGTCCCGTCTGCCATGTTAGGCGTATATTGTCGTACTTTACCAAATATTCTATCCGGCGGAATTAGATTACCTATACCGGATTAAATTACAAATACAAGTACTGTTGTAAAATCACGCAAATATCGGAGAGAGTTGACATGATTGGTTGGTTATGGGGGCCGGTAATACACCCGTTAGTTGATATCCCTCTTTTTTTATCATTAGGGATTTT
>CEPA01111015.1_pt1 | contig 26234 bp, 26 predicted proteins | sample 356241 | NCBI WGS metagenome assembly CEPA01 (sample SAMEA2620542, study PRJEB7988) | marine metagenome | biome: marine biome (ENVO:00000447); feature: surface water layer (ENVO:00002042); material: "saline water (ENVO:00002010), including plankton (ENVO:xxxxxxxx)" | depth 5 m
AGGCGAAAATTAGAACATAGACTTGATCAAGTAAACGATAGACTTCACATTTTAGAAGGCCTTTTAACTATATTTATTGACATAGACAAAGTAATAAAGATTATAAGAAATTCAGAAGAGCCAAAAAAGGATCTTATAAAGAAATTTAAATTATCCGAATTACAGGCTAACGCGATTTTAGAGATTAGGTTAAGGCAACTGGCTAAATTGGAGCAAATAAAACTAGAAAACGAAAGAAATGAGTTAGTTGCTGAGCAAGATGAGATTGAAAAAATTCTTAAGTCTAAATCAAGACTTAAGACACTTATTAAAAATGAACTTCTTGATATTAAAGAAAAATTTGGCGATGAGAGAAAATCACCAATTTTGGCAGAATCAGAAGCAAAAGTTTTTTCTGAGGAAGAAACTCTTATAACAGAACCTATAACAGTTGTTCTCTCAAAAGCAGGTTGGATAAGAAGCGCAAAAGGCCATGATATTGATCCTACTACGTTGTCATACAGAGGTGATGATTCTATTCAAGATTTTTCAAGAGGCAAAAGTAATCAACTTGCGATATTTCTTGATTCAAACGGAAAAGCATACTCTATACCTAGTCACTCTTTGCCTTCTGCAAGAGGCATGGGTGAACCAATAACAGGAAGAATAAATGCAGATTCCGGCGTGAAATTTATATCGACTGTAATTGGAAAGGACAATGATAGATTCATGATTATGAATACTGCTGGTTACGGATACATTGCTGAATATCAAAACATGATTTCCAATAAAAAATCAGGACGTGCGTTTATGAAACTCCCAGAGCACGCAGAAATGTTGAGAGCAATTCCTGTTAGAGAAGATCATTCGCATATCGCTGCTGTTTCAAATATTGGAAAGCTATTAATTTTTGAAATTGCTGAACTACCAATACTTGGCAAAGGAAAAGGCAATAAAATCATAAATATTCCAAAAGATAAACTTGCATCTGGTGAAGAGTTTATGGCTCATGCTCAACTTTTAGCTCTAGACAGCTCATTAAGAATAGAAGTTGGCAAAAGGTTCGTCAGTTTAAAACCTAAGGATTGGTCAGAATACATTCTCTCAAGAGCTAAACGCGGTAAAAAAGTAGGCAAATTAATAAATATCGAAAGATTGATAGAGGAAGTTAATCCTCAGCAAGATAATTAAACATTAGAGGATAATATTAAATTGGTTTCAGTTGAGAAAAATAAATCAAGTTATCTCATATCTTTAAGTCCAAATAGCTCTCTTGAAGGTTTTGCAAGAATAATTTTTTTAGCAAGCATAACTTTTGTTTGCGGCGGAATAGCGATTATGTTTTATTTTTTTGGAGCCTTTATGATACTTCCTTTTGCAGGGATAGAATTAACAATTTTGTTTATAGCTTTCTACCTGAGTTTTAAATGGAGCAGTAAAAAAGAAAAAATCTATATTTCACAAGAAATGGTTAAGATTGAAAAAGGTGTCAACAAGGCAGAATATTTGTGGGAGGAATTTAGAACGTTTACCTCTTTTCAAATTAAAAAGGATGCAAATGAAATTCTCAGATTAAGTTTTCGGTCTAAGGGTGAGGATGTATTTGTTGGAGATTTTTTAAATGAAGATGATAAGCAAAAATTGAAAAACGAAGTTGGATTCATAATTCAAGAGCTTAACTCTCAATTGCCTTAAACCTTCCAATCAGGCAACTTTTTTTTAACCATTTCAAGTTTTAACTTTTTAATTGAAGGAATCCCATTTTTGAAATCAGGAAAAGCTTCTCCTGCAATTAAAGGCCTTAAGTAATTAACGGCTTTATTAGTGACATTAAAACCGTCTATTGAAATATAAGATTTGGGAAGTTTTTTTTCAACATTAGCAATTTTTGACAAAGGTGCAGGTTCTATTTTCCAAGTGTAATTATTTCCTTTACCTCTTTTAATTATTGGCATAACACCATTCATACCTTTTACAGCATATCTCACTGCATGCACTCCAACTGCTTCAGCATGAAGCAAGTCTGTTTTCGAAGCAATATGTCTAGCACTTCTTTGAAGATAGTCAGATACAGCCCAATGATTTTTTAGGCTTAATTTTTTACTTATAAGGCTAGCTAGATATGGAGCAACACCACCCAGTTGAGAGTGCCCAAAAGCATCTTTTAAATCTGATTCTGCTAAAAAATGCCCATCTTTATTTTTAACACCCTCTGAAGTAACAATTACACAATATCCATATTTAAGAACTATTTGTTTAACTTTGGACAAAAATTTATCTTCATTAAAAACAATCTCAGGAAATAATATTATGTGTGGAGCATCACCCTTGCTGGATCTTGCTAAAGCTGAAGCTGCTGCCATCCATCCAGCATGTCTACCCATGACTTCAAGTATAAAAACTTTTGTAGAAGTCTCAGACATTGATGCAACATCTAGTGATGCCTCAAGTGTAGATGTTGCAATATACTTTGCTGCAGAACCAAAACCAGGACAGCAATCGGTTACTGCAAGATCATTATCAACAGTTTTAGGAATTGCTATACAGTTGATCGGATATCCCATCTCATCACTTATCTGAGAAACTTTATATGCCGTATCTGCTGAGTCGTTTCCCCCGTTATAAAAAAAATATCCAATATTATGAGCTTTAAATACTTCAATTAGTCTTTGATACTCTCTCTTATTATCCGCTAGACTTTTTAATTTAAATCTACATGAACCAAATACTCCACCTGGTGTATTTCTTAAGTTTTTAATTGAAGATAAACTTTCCTTAGACGTATCAATGAGATCTTCTCTTAATGCTCCAAGAATTCCATTTTTCCCAGCTAAAACTTTACCAATTTTTGATTTATATTTTTTGCTTTCTAAAATTAATGCACCAGCGGTTGCATTAATAACTGATGTTACTCCTCCTGATTGAGCGTAAAATGCATTTTTTTTCATTTTTTTACTTTACCCACTTTGAATAAGATCTAACTGTCGTATTATAACTAATATGAGAATACATATCCTAGGCGTCTGTGGTACCTTTATGGCGGGACTTGCTCAAATTCTTAAAGAGTCAGGTCATGAAGTAAGCGGATCCGATGCTCAGTTTTACTCTCCAATGTCAGACTATTTAAAAGAAATTAACATTAATACTGTCTTGGGTTATGAAGCTGCACTACTTCCTGATGCTGAATTGTATGTCATAGGTAACGCACTATCGCGAGGAAATGAAAGTGTTGAACATATATTGAGCAACAATCTTCCATACAAATCTGGGCCTGAAATTTTGGGTCAAGAATTATTCAATAGAAATGTTTTTGCTATTTCAGGAACTCATGGAAAAACTTCTACTGCATACATGTTGACACATATTTTTAATGATCAGGGTAGGGATATAGGATATTTGGTTGGTGGGATAGCAAAAAATTTTGACAACCCTGCAAGATTAGGAACTCATAAGTCTTTTGTGATTGAAGCTGACGAGTATGATTCAGCTTTTTTTGATAAAAGGTCTAAATTTATTCACTATCATCCAAAGAATTTAGTAATTAACAATATTGAGTTTGATCATGCTGATATCTTTAACGACTTGAATGATGTAAAAAAACAATTTCATCACTTGGTTAAAATAGTACCTGAATCAGGCAATATTGTTTTTTTTAAAGATGATAAAAATACTGACGAAGTTCTACAAAAAGGCTCGTATTGTAATTTAATTGGCATTAATTCAGAAAAAATAAAGATAAATATCAGTGAAAGAGAATTAGTATATGAAGGGAACACATACTCTTTAAAGGAATTACCTTTAATAGGTGAGCATAATTTCAAAAATTATGTATGTGCAATACTGGCTGCTCAAATTGATGGAATTGAAATTCAAGACTCAATTGATTCTCTTCATAGTTTCCATGGCGTTAAAAGAAGAATGGATAAAGTTGATGAAATTAATGAAACTAAGATATTTGACGATTTTGCTCATCATCCAACTGCAATAGATCTATCAACGAAAGCAATAAGAAATCAAAATCAAAATTGTAAAATTTTAGGCATTATTGAACTTGGCTCAAACACTATGTCATCCGGATATCATAAAGAATCTTTGCTTAAATCTTTCGATAGTATTGATAATGCACTTATTCTAGATTTAAAAGAATCTTATGAGGGCTCAAATATTTTTAATTCAATGAATGATCTCTTAGGAGAACTTAAAAATGTAGCACAAGACTATGATATTATTTTGATAATGACTAATAAAGACAGTCAAAAATTTATACAACCTTTAAAAAACTATCTTGAAAAATAATAACTTACCAATTTTTCCATTAGGAATTGTTGCCTTGCCTGGCACCATACACTACCTGCAAATTTTTGAACCAAGGTACTTAAAAATGGTAAAAAATTGTATGAGTAATAACTCTGGTTTTGTAATTGTTTTCCAATCAGAACATTCCAATGGTGTAGATTTTGAAATCTCTAAGAAAGGTTCTTATGTTGAAATTATTGACTTTAATAATCTTCCAAATGGATTACTTGGAATTACTGTGAAGTCAATGGAAAAAGTTTTAATTAAGGATTTAACGCAATTAAAGGATGGCCTTCATGTGGCAAATGTTCAGCCTGTTGTAGATCCTGAAGTAGATGATCAAGCACTTTTGGCAGAATTTCCAGAACTCCCAAACATATTATCACAACTTGTGAAACATCCAAAAATTAGTGAAATGCCCCTAAATGTCGATTTTAATTCTGCGGATTCAATTGCATATCATTTGGCTGGCTTAATTCCTATTCCATCCTCCAATAAACAAAGTTTATTAGAAGCCATAGATGCAGCTCAAAGATTTAAGATATTGTCAAAATACATTGATGAAATGTCTTCAACATAGAGTTTATATGTTTATTGGAGGCTGATTAGATTTTTTTCTAAGCCAATTTATACCTTTTAAAACGCTTGGAATTGCGATGAATTTTTTTTCAATTGCATACTTTCCAGGGTAATTTGATAACATCAAGCCAATCATAATTGTGAAAACTCCCTGTCCAGGCAAAATCAACATAAATATACCCCCAATTATTAATGAGTATCCAAATATATTTTTAATTATTAATGATAGAAACCATAAAAAAGGATATTTTTTTTTAAATTTTGAATCTTCTTTTTTTATAAAATAATCACTTGGAATTAATGCAACTAGCCATTTGATACTTAGAAGACTAAATACAAAAATAACTGCAGATATGGATCCTAACCAGAAAATAAATTTTTTATAATTTGTTATAAATTGATATAGAGTGTCTAAATAGCTTATTTCCAAAAATACTTACCTTTTTATAAATATATGATTTAGTATATCAATTACAAAATTTTTTTTTAAAAACATTTTAAATATCTATCTTGTCAAAAAAGAAACTCACTGAAATTTGCATCAACAGTCTTTCTGATAGTAAAGCTGAAAATATATTAAATCTAAATGTTAAGAATATTGCATCATTTACAGATGAAATTATCATTGCTACAGCAAGTTCAAATAGGCATGCTAAATCGGTTTCAGAGAAACTGGTTGATAAATTAAAAAAAGATGAGATTGACATTATAGGTATTGAAGGAGAAGCAGAATCAGGATGGGTTCTTGTTGATTGCGGAAACATTGTGATAAATATTATGAAAAAGGATGAAAGAGACTTTTATGATTTAGAAGGGCTATGGGGCAATCATGATATACCTGATATTTCTAGCTAATGCATATTAAGATTTTAACGATTGGGCACAAATCAAATAAGTATGAGTCCGATGAGATTGCCTACTATGAAAAGCAATTACCAAAGAACTTGAAGGTTAATTTTGTAAATATTAAAAGTGAGCAAAATCAAAAACTTCAAAAGAACGAGATCCTCTCAAAAGAATCTAAACTGATTCTTTCAAAAATATCAGCATCGGACTATGTTGTTTCATGGGATTCTAAAGGCAAACAATATACATCGAATGAATTTAGTGAGCTTATAAAAGAATCACAAGAGATAAAAAAACAGCTTATTTTTATAATTGGAGGATCATTTGGACTTTCAGATAATGTTTTAAAAAGATCTGATTTAATAATATCTGCATCCTTACTGACATTTCCACATAGATTATTTAGACTAATTCTGATGGAACAAATCTATAGAGCTTATACAATAATTAGTAAGAAAACATACCATAAATGATAGATTTACAAGAGAGATTTTCTGAGAGAAAAAACTTCTTTAATAGACTTATTTTAATTTATGCAGTTTTTACAGCATTATTTATATTTATTCTTTATAAGACTTATTCGCTGCAGGTATCAAGTTTTTCAGATTATGAAATTGCTGCTTTAAAAAATAAGACAAGAGAAATTTTAATTCAACCAAGAAGAGGCATTATTTATGATAGAAATGGTGAAATACTTGTAAATAATGTTCCTAGTTATAATTTAATATTAAAGCCTGCATTCATAAATGATTTAAAAAATTTGCTCAATGAAATAGAACAATTTATAGAATTATCAAATGAACAAGTCGAATATGTTCAGAACAATTTTCAAAAAAAAGCTTCTCTCAACAGGGAATTAGTTCTTAAGAAAAATCTAACTAAAGAGGAAATTGCAAAATTTGAAGTAAGAAGTTATAACTTTGAGAATATCTTTATTGGAGAGAGATACTCCAGAAAGAATTTATATCCAGATCTTTTTTCACATTCTATTGGGTATATAGGAAATCTTGATAGTGATGGCCTTGAAAAAGTTCTCTCAGATCAATCATTGTTACCAAAAGAAACTATTTTTAGCTATTCAAACGGTTTTATTGAGGGAAAAACAGGAATTGAAAATATATATGACGATAAATTAAGGGGTGAATTTGGAAAGAAAATTTATGAAGTTGATGCTACTGGAAAATTATTAGACGAATTAAACGAAGTTCCTGCAATAAATGGCGATGATTTTAATTCATCTCTTGATTTAGAAGCTCAAAAAGTGGCCTTCAACGCTATGAATGGTCGCAGAGGAGCTGTTGTAGCAGTTAAGATATCAACAGGTGAAATTATTTCTTATGTCAGCTCACCCTCTTTTTCAGTAAATAAAATTGCAAATGGATTATCGGAAAAAGAATTTCAGGAGTTAATAGAGGATAAAAATAAACCTTTCTTTGATAGAGCTGTTCAAGGAAGATACTCTCCAGCATCAACTATAAAACCCGCCATAGGTTTATTTGGCATCGAAAAAAATATTATTGACTGGGATTACACTATAAAAGATCCAGGATTTTTTATCTTGCCTGAGGATAATAGAATATATAGAGGCTGGAAAAAAGGCGGGCACGGAGACATAAACTTAAGTAATGCAATAATAGAAAGCTCTAATACTTTTTTCTTTTCACTTGCTTACCAATCAGATATAGATGACTTAACTTCACATTTATCAAAATTTGGTTTTGGAAGAAATATTTGCAATGATTGTTTTTTACCTGATACAGGGCTCCTGCCTAGCCCAGCTTGGAAAATGAATACGCATAATTTTGGTTGGTTCAAAGGAGATACGGTAAATCTCGGAGTTGGACAAGGATATTTAAGTGCTACCCCGATTCAATTGGCATATTACGCAGCCATTCTTGCAAATAAAGGCTCAATTAATAGATTCTCATTTATTAAAGATAATAGTCTCAGTGAAGAGGATAAGCTTGTAACAAATAATATAAATATTTCTGATTGGGACAAGATGCATAAAAGCATGATAGGTGTAATCGATAGCCCAAAAGGAACAGCTGGTCGTCTGAGAAGTTTAAAAGATTATGCAATAGCTGCAAAATCAGGAACAGTAGAGCTTGTTAGTACCGATACAAAAGAAGACTATAAGATTATCAGAGAGAATGAAGGAAACAGAGATCATGCAATCATAATTGCTTTTGGTCCTATGCCAAATCCTGAATATGCCGTGAGTGTTGTGATTGAAAACGGCGAAAGTGGTGGATCCGTTGCAGGTCCTGTCGCAATAGCAGTTATGAATAGCCTAGTTAATAGATGATAAAGAGAATAACTAATTTTTTTAGAGATGGTATTTATTTTGATCACTACTTGTTTATATCCATAACACTTCTTTCAATAATGGGACTAGTATTTTTATTTAGTGCGTCCCAAGGAAACATTGAAACTACGATAAAACAATCTTTTTTTGTATTTTTTGGATTAATTTTGATGTTTCTAGTAAGTCAGCTAGATCCTGATTTTTATAAAAGTAATGCTTTAATTTTTCTATTGCTTTCAGTCTTCTTATTGCTTTTGACATCGCTAACAGGAAAAGAAATTAATGGTGCAAAAAGATGGCTCGACCTCGGATTCTTTACATTACAGACATCAGAAATAATTAAAATCACATTACCTTTATTTTTGGCAGCATATTTGTTTGATAAATCTTTGCCAATAAGTTTAAAAAATACATTTATCTCAATTATATTAATACTTGTAATAGTTAACTTAGTCAGGATACAGCCTGATTTGGGAACAAGCTTAGTTATTTTAATTGCAGGATTTTACGTATTATTTTTAGCAGGTTTAAGCTGGAGATTTATCGGTGCTTCAACAGGACTTTTTGTTTTATCACTACCTTATCTTTGGAATAATTTTTTAGAGCCATTTCAGAGACAAAGAATTTTAACTTTATTTGATCCTGATGCAGATCCATATGGTTCCGGTTGGAATATTACTCAATCAAAAATAGCTATTGGTTCTGGAGGTTTTCAAGGTAAAGGTTATCAACAAGGATCACAAGCTCACTTAGATTTTTTACCAGAAACTGAAACAGATTTCATTTTTTCTGTCATAGCAGAAGAGTTTGGATTTTTTGGTGTTTGCATTTTGTTATCAGTTTTTTTCTTTATATTTTTTAGATGCTTATATCTTGCTCTTAATGCAAGAGATAGGTTTTGTAGATTAACAATTGGAGGAATAAGTTTATTATTCTTATCTACAATTTTTATTAATCTTGCTATGGTAATAGGCATAATACCCGTTGTAGGGATGCCACTTCCTTTTATAAGCAAAGGTGGCTCATCTTTGTTATCATTTTATATAGCATTTGGAATTATTATTTCGATGGCAACACATAAAAAATTAATCAGACAATGAAATATTTATTGCAAACAGTTCTTTTTTTTACTTTAAGCTTATATGGTGATTATTTTAATCATCCTAACTCCCAGGAAACTATAAATACCCTTATTGATAAACATGGGTTTGAACCAAGTTATGTTGAAGAAGTTTTCAAAAATGCAAAAAAACAACAAAAAATAATCGATTCTATTTCATCGCCTGCTGAATTTACATGGACTTGGGAGAGATATAAGAATCTATTTATTGAAGAGAAAAGAATAAGAAATGGAAAAAAATTTATTGAAGACAACATCAATACTCTAAATAAAGCTGAAGAAGAGTATGGTGTCCCTAAAGAAGTAATAGTTGCCATCTTAGGTATCGAAACTAGATATGGAAAAATATTAGGAAATTATAGAGTTCTTGATAGTTTAATGACGTTAGGCTTTGATTATCCAAGAAGATCGAAATTTTTTAAGGATGAATTAGTAAAGTATTTTCTCCTAACTAGAGAAAATAATTTAGACATTTATGAGATTAAAGGATCTTATGCCGGTGCAATGGGATATGGACAATTTATTTCATCAAGCTACAGAGCATACGCGGTAGACTTTGATGGTGATGAAACAGCAGATTTATTTAATTCCGTTGAAGATGCTATAGGAAGTGTTGCTAATTATTTAGCAGTTCATGGTTGGAAGCGTGAAGGTAATATAGTTACAAAGTTATCGGTTAATGATATAAGAAATTTGTATAAACCTCATGAATCTCTTTCAAATTTTATCTCATTGAGTTTTAATGAAGATGGTGAGGATATAAATTTTATTGGTGACGATAATTTTATAGCTATTACCAAATATAATAGAAGTCACTTTTACGCTATGGCAGTTTATTATTTATCACAAGAGTTTATAAAATGAAGAAATATTTATTATTAACGCTATTATCTCCTTTATTAATATTTAGTCAGAGTTTTGTTCCTAATGCTCCTGAGTTAGACCTCAAAAGCTATATTTTGGTTGAGCCCAACACAAATACCGTGATTGCTGAATTCAATTCATCAGATCTTATTGAGCCAGCAAGTATGACTAAGATTATGACGGGTTACGTGGTCTCTGATCAAATAAAAAATGAATTAATTAGTCTTGAAGATCAGGTTTTGGTTAGTGAAAAGGCATGGAAAATGGAAGGCTCAAAGATGTTTATTGAGGCTGGAAAAAAAGTAAGCATTCTTGATTTATTAAAAGGAATTATTATTCAATCAGGCAATGATGCGTCTGTTGCTATTGCAGAATATGTTGGCGGAACCGAAGATGGGTTTGTTGACCTAATGAATTCTTATGCAGGTGCAATTGGGATGAATGATACATATTTTGTAAATTCAACCGGACTCCCAGCAGAAGGTCACTATACCTCAGCAAGAGACTTAGCAAAATTGACTGCAAAATTTATAGATAATTTTCCCGATGAATATGCTCTATATAAAGAGAAACAATATACTTTTAATAATATTAAGCAACTAAATAGAAATAAACTTTTGTGGAGAGATGAGTCTTCAGATGGCGTTAAAACAGGTCATACATCTACAGCTGGATATTGTTTAGTCGGATCTGCTCAGAGGGGTAAAATGAGACTCATTACAGTAATTGCTGGAAGTGACTCAGACAATGATAGATTTTTATCTACGCAAAGATTACTTGAATATGGTTTCAGATTTTATGCAACTCAAAAATACTTTGATTCAAATACAGAATACACATCGGCAAAAGTATGGGGTGGTAAGACAGATGAGGTAAAGTTAGGTGTTGCTCAAGACATTTCAATTACACTACCTAGAACTAGCTTTAAGGATGTGAAGGTAGATTACAATTTTAAAAATAATGTACAAGCGCCCATCAGCAAAGGACAGGAAATGGGTACACTAAATATTATAAGTAATGGAGAGGTTGTTCATACATCCAAGCTCATCGCTTTGGAGGAAATTGAGGCTAAAGGATTCTTTGGAAGACTTTGGTCAAAGCTTGTTCTTTGGATAATGAGTTTATTTGGAATTTCCTAAATGGAAAATATTTGTGCCGTTTTTAATGGCGAATTTAAAGACATAAGTGAAATCAAAATTTCTCCACTTAGCAGGGCATACACCTTTTCAGATAGTGTTTATGAAGTCATACCTTTTTATAACGAAAGTATTATTGCTTTCGATAAACATATAAAGAGACTAAAAAGCAGTTGTAGTTCCCTTAATATTGTGGCAGATATTGAAAAGTCCTCAAAAGAAATTCTAGACTTAATTTCATCAAGTAATTTACAAAATGGGTATGTTTATTATCAAATATCAAGGGGTGTTGATAATCTTAGATCTCATATGTATAGCGATGACCTTGAAGTAGAAAGTTTTGGTTATGTAGTTGAACATTCTTTCGAATCTAAGAATCTTAAGGTTTTAATTTGTGATGACATTCGATGGAAAAGGTGCGATATAAAATCTACATCTTTACTTGGCAATGTCATGAATATGAACAATGCAAAAAATAAAAAATGTGACGAAATTATAATGCACAAAAATAATGAAATTACTGAGGGTGGAGCATCCAATGTTTTTTTTGTTATGAATAAAAAAATATGTACTCCATCGCTATCTTCAAACATTCTTCCAGGAATAACCAGAGAATTATTAATAAAAGAAATAAAAAAGAATGGAATGTTGTTTGAGGAGGGTAGATATCCAGTTGAGAATCTTCTGGGAGCTGAGTCAATTTGGCTTACAAGTTCAACAAAAGGCCTAGCACAAGTAAATGAAATAATAGATCAAGAAAATAAGATAGAGCTTGACAACGAAATCTTTAAAAAATGTGAGAGAATTTTTAAAGATGCTTTTTTAGGCGGCGGTTAATTTAATAACAATATTATCTAATTCCTGCCAAAACTGATCTTTTGTTTTTCCAGCTAACCCTTTAGATGACAAGTCTAATTCGTAAACTTTTTTTTGAAGAGGGATAATTTTTTTTAAGGAATTTGATCTGACAAAAGTTGTATAAGATGAGATTTTATTGCTCCAAATCCCAGCATTTTCAAGGCCTTTTCTTAGGTCTGAATTTTGCATCGCTACTACAGTTGTATTAACTATCTTGCCTATTATCCAGACTAGCAGCTGGGCATAATGATCATCATTTTTATGAATTGATTTTACAATTCGTAATGCACCAGATGTATCTAATTCAATTATTTTATCTTCAAGTTCATACGGAGAAAATTCTCCACCATCAAATATAAGATTTGTATTTATTTGCTCATTTTCTTTATAAACAAGTTTTAAAAGATTTACTTCATTTTGTTGAGCAACAAGATTACCTGGAAAAAGATTAGATATTATTTCTACATATTTTCTGACATTATTTTCAGATATAAAATCTAATTGACTCTTTAACCATATTTTTTCTTCAAATGACTTTAACTTATTGCATTCAATTATTAATGCTGATTCATTCATTTTTTTTACCCATGCAGTACTTTGAGAAATTTTCTTAATAGGCGATTTAATTAAAATGATGAAATTTTTTGATTCTTTAAACTTAAAGATATCAACAATTTCTTTTGGAATTTTTCCTCCATCATGGATAATTTCAATAATAATCTTGCTTCCAAAAAGTGATCCACCGGTGTTCTCGATTAAAATTTTTTCTATGTTGTGGAAATCTTTTTTTGTAATAATTTTTTTTTCAACAAAACCTTCTTTTTTAAAAAAATCATTTATAAAATCTTTAGCATAATTTTGAAGAACTATTTCTTCGCCATAGATAAAAAATATTCCAGGTGACTTATCTATATATTTTGCCAAAGCAAGGGATTCACATTTCAATTAGACCAACCTCAAATATTAACTGATTAACAAATTCATCATATATTTCATTTCTTATGAAATCTAACATCTCGTCTTCGGCAAGAATATTCAACTCACTTGAACTATATCTTTTCATTGTATTTAATTTTTTATTAATAGTTTTTTTATTTATTGAAATAGAAATCATAACTGAAGATTTAACTTCTACTTCTAGCGACCTTAGAGCCTTACCTGCAAAAACATCATAGGTGCTCATCATAAATTCTGAAACTTTTATTGTATTTGATTCTGAAGTCTTTTTTGAATTGTCACTTGATATAGTTGCTCGAATTTTATTTTGAAATTTATTTGGAATGTTTTCAGAAAATACTAGTTGAAAATTTTTGTTACTTAAATTTTCATAATTAACTAAATCAAAGCTACAACCTGATAATAAAAATAAAAATATTGAAGATGTATAGATATTAATAAATATTTTGTTTGTCTTGCTCATATGACAAAGTTTATAAGTTTATCTTTCACATATATAGATTTTTTTATATTTGAACCACCAATATGAGTACTAACGTTTTCAATTTGTGACGCAATTTTTTCTATTTCATTTTGAGACACACCTTTTTCTAGTATTATTTTTCCTCTTACTTTTCCGTTTACCTGAACTATGAGTTCAAATTCCTCAAGATCAAGCAGATCTTCATTATATTCAGGCCACCATGAATCAACATTTTGACTATCATATTGATATTCTCTCCATAGATACTCACAAATATGAGGAGCTATAGGAGATAGCATTTTCAAAATAAAGATTATTGCTTCATTAAGACAAAATTTATGAGAATCACTTGTGTCTTCCTCTTTGAAACTTTCTGGTATTGAGTTTAAAAGTTCCATTATCGCTGCAATAGCGGTATTGAATGCAAACCTTATTTCATAGTCATTTTGGACTTTTTTAAGCGTTGCATGTGACTTTCTTCTTAGCTCAATATCTTTTTTATCAAGTTGTAAATCATTAATATCGAATAACTCAAATTTTCTATTCGAAACTAGAGCCCATACTTTTTTTAGAAACCTTGAAGCTCCTTCAACCGAAGATTCACTCCATTCTAAGCTTTGCTCAGGAGGAGATGTGAACATCATATAAAGCCTGACTGTATCAGCCCCATATTTCTCAATGTAAGCTTGCGGATCAACTGTATTGCCCTTTGATTTTGACATTTTTGCACCATCCTTGAGCACCATACCTTGAGTAAGTAGTCTTTTGAATGGCTCATCTCCATCAACCATACCAATATCACGCAATGCTTTATGAAAAAATCTTGAGTACAGAAGATGTAGTATTGCGTGCTCAATTCCTCCTATATACAAATCGACTGGCAACCAGTATTTAGTATTTTTATCAAAGATCTCTTTTTCGTTATCTGATGAAGTAAATCTTGCGTGATACCACGATGAATCCATAAAAGTGTCAAATGTATCGCTCTCCCTTTGAATATTGTCGCCAAGGTTAACAAAATCTGGAATTTGGCTTAGAGGTCTCGGTGATGAGTCCTCTGTTAATTCGGGAAGTACAACCGGAAGATCTTTTTCATGAACCATTTCTGGCTCACCATTTTTATAAATTACTGGAATTGGACAACCCCAATACCTCTGTCTACTTACGCCCCAATCTCTTAATCTAAATTGGGTAAGTGCTGAGCCTTTGTTGACCTTAATTAAGTATTCAATGATTTCAGCAGAAGCTTTTTCTGAATCCATACCATCAAACTCATTAGAGTTTACGAGTTTCCCTTTTTCGAGTATAGGCAATTCATCCTTATTTTCTGACTCAATTACCTGTTCAATATTTAAATCATATTTTTTTGCAAATTCATAATCTCTAGCATCATGGCCCGGCACTCCCATGACAACTCCTGTTCCGTATTCAAGCAACACAAAGTTTCCAATCCAAACAGGAAGCTTTTTTTCGGTTATTGGATGTATTACTTTAATACCAGTATCTATACCAAGCTTTTCTGCTTTGGCCATGTCTGCCTCAGCTGCTTTAGATTCTTTACATAAATCAAGAAAATTTTTAACTTTTTCATTATTTTCAGCAATTTCAATAGATAACGGATGGTTTGGTGATAAGGCTAGAAAAGAAACACCAAATATCGTATCTGGCCTTGTTGAAAAAGTTGTGAGGATTTTTTCAGAGTTTTCTAATTGATACTTTATTTCAGCACCATTTGATTTTCCAATCCAATTTTTTTGCATGAGCTTTACGTTTTCTGGCCAATCTAGAGCGTCCAGAGATTCAAGTAATTCATCTGCATAATTAGTTATTTTTATGAACCATTGATCAATTTCTTTTAATTCAACTTGAGCACCAGACCTCCATCCTTTCCCATCAATTACTTGCTCATTAGCAAGTACAGTTTTATCAACAGGATCCCAATTTACTAGAGATTTTTTTCTGTATACCAAGCCTGCCTCATGGAATTTCTTAAAAATTAGTTGTTCCCATTTATAGTAACTTGGATCACATGTTCTCAACTCTTTAGACCAGTCGTAACTTAAACCCAATGATTGAAGCTGATTTTTCATATTTTCAATATTTTGGTTAGTCCAATTTTTAGGATTTACCTTATTTTGAATTGCTGCATTTTCAGCAGGAAGACCAAAAGCATCCCAACCCATTGGCTGAAATACATTGAAGTTCTGCATTCTTTTGTAACGGGAAATAACATCACCAATTGTATAATTTCTGACATGTCCCATATGCAGTTTTCCGGATGGATATGGAAACATAGACAAACAATAAAATTTTTCTCTTTCATCGATCTTGGATTCAAAAACTTTACTTGAATCCCATTTTTCTTGGATATTTCTTTCTATAAATTTTGGATCGTATAGTTTGGTCATTTTATTTTAAGAATTCATTTTCAAGATAATTAATTGTATGTTTATTTTCATTAAATATCTCATCATCAAGAATATTCTGATGGAGCTCCTGATTTGTTTTTATACCTTCAACAAAAAATTCGTCTAAAGCACTTTTCATTCTCTTAATTGCAGATTTTCTTGTATTAGCTTGAGTGATAATTTTTGCAAGAAGTGAATCATAAAATGGTGGAACTTTGTATCCACTATAAATGTGAGAATCATATCTAATACCAAATCCACCGGCAGTATGCATTTTAGTTATCTCACCTGGACATGGCTGAAAAGTAACAGGATCTTCAGCATTTATTCTGCACTCTATCGCATGTCCATTAAAATTAACTTCATTTTGTTTTAAATTTATATTAAGTCCAAGAGCAATTCTCAACTGTGCTTTGACGATATCAAAACCAGTTATCATTTCAGTAACAGGATGTTCAACTTGTATTCTTGTATTCATTTCTATAAAGTAGAAATTACTTTTTTCATACAAAAATTCAAGAGTTCCCACTCCCTCATAATTTATCTCCTTACAAAGATTAACCGAAGCATCTAAAATATATTGAAGACTTTCTTGGTCAACATTTGATGCAGGGGCTTCTTCTATAATTTTTTGATGTCTTCTTTGCATGCTGCAGTCTCTTGTTCCCAAATGAATGGCATTTCCTTTTCCGTCTCCGACTACTTGTATCTCTATATGTCTAGGATTTTCAATAAATTTTTCTATGTATATTTGATCATTTCCAAATGCATTTGAAGCCTCCTGCATTGTAATTTCAACCATAGATTCAAGGCTCTCAACTGAATGAACTATTCTCATACCTCTGCCACCACCACCAGCCGTAGCTTTTAGAATTACTGGATAGCCAATATTCTGAACTAGATCTTTTAGCTCCTGACCATTTTTAGGTAATTCACCTGAATAACCAGGTACTGTAGGAATATCAAAGGTTTCTACAAAATTTTTAGCTGTAATTTTATCTCCCATTTTTCTTATTGTTTCTGACTTAGGTCCTATAAATTTAAAACCACTTTCACTGCATTGGTGCGCAAAATCTGGATTCTCAGCTAAAAAACCATATCCAGGATAAATTGCATCTACTTCAGTAAGCTCTGCCGCTGAGAGTATTGAGGGGATATTCAAATAGCTATCAATCGGTAATGCTGATCCTATACAAACTGTCTCATCAGAAAATTTTAAATGCTTTAGATCTTTGTCAACCTCAGAATAAACACTTACTGTTTTAATACCTAGCTCTCTACATGCCCTTAAAGCGCGAAGAGCAATCTCTCCTCTATTGGCAATTAAAACTTTATGAGACATTTATTCAATAATGATAATAGTTTGCCCGAACTCCACGGGTTGACCATCTTCAACCTCAATTGCTGAAACCTTTCCATCATAATCTGATTTAATTTCATTCATCATTTTCATCGCTTCAATAATACAAAGAACGTCACCTTTATTAACAATATCTCCAACTTTTACAAACGGCTCTTTTTCAGGACTAGGCTTCCTATAAAATGTCCCAACAATTGGCGAAGTTACAAGATTTCCCTTAACTTCAGATGGATTTTGATTTTGGTCTGTTGGAGTAATTTCTTTGTGGATATTTTGAGATTGAATGCTTGTATCATTTAACATATTTGTATCTTTGCTAGATTTTGAAATTCTTACTGACTCCTCACCTTGACTAACTTCAATTTCATTTAAGTTCGATTCTTCTAACATTTCAATTAGTGTTTTTATTTTTCTTATGTCCATAACATTACCTATTTATTTTTAATTGCATCTTCAAGAGCCATAACATAACCTTCCGTACCATAGCCGCTAATTACTTTTCTTGAAATATCTGAAAAAAAAGATTTTCTTCTAAAATCTTCTCTGGAGTCTATATCTGATATGTGAACCTCATAAAATGGTATTTTAACTGCTAATAACGCATCTCTTAATGCGACACTTGTATGAGTATATCCAGCTGGATTGAAAATTATTACATCTACAACATCGGTATAGGCATCATGAATACAATTTATTAGCTCGTGCTCTGCATTACTTTGAAAGAAATTTATTTCAATATTTGATTTATTTGCAATATTTTTTAAATTATTTTCTATATCTTTTAGTGATTTCGATCCATAAACATCCTCTTCCCTAATACCAAGAAGATTTAGGTTTGGACCATTAATTACTAATACTTTCATTTAACAGATTTTAACAGAAAATAGCATAATTTAAGCGATTTTATATAACATATTTTTGGACAGGGTAACAAAGACCTTGCTCAGCACAGCCCTGATATGAAATTTCGTATCCTGTACTAACTCCATCTTTATCTAAAGAAATTTTAAGTTTGTTCTTATAAATTTCAGTTTTTCCAAAAAACTCGTCTTCGAATTGATTTTTTAAACCATCAATAATTTTATGCTTAACAAGTTTTTTATTTAGACTAATTTTTATTGAGTCAGCATATAAATAATATTTTTCCTCAATTTTCCATTCTATGAATATTTCATTATCATTATTTACTACATTAATTATAAAAGCTTCATCAGCCGCCAATATTTTTTCTTCGTATATAAATTTATTATTAGCAAAAATATCTAGCGAAGAGATTAAAACTAAAACATAAAGATATAATGACCATTTCATATGCAACTAGGATAAACTTCAGAAAATATAAAGTGAAGTGTTTGTTCAATTATAATTAAAAAATGATTTCAAACTTATTAATTAATTTATTCTTTTATATTCCTATTTGGTTAATAAAAATTTTTTTATTTTTTAAGCGTGATGTCAAAAGAAAATATTCTTTGGATCCACAAGCTCAACTTTTACTCTCTCTTTTTCCGAAATATGACATTGAACAAATTAAAAATGATGAGCTCTCAGTTTTTAGAGAATCAATTGAGAAAGACAGAAGACAACTTAAAGTTTCAAAAAAAACACAAAGAGCTGTTAAAAAGGTAGATCATTTTATTGGCGATAATAAATCTTTGTTGATAAGAGAATATGAACCATATAAAACTGATAACCAAAATATAATTTTATATTTCCATGGCGGCGGCTACGTTTTAAATTCGGTAGAAACTCATGATGACACTGTTTCATATTTTTCAGAAAAGCTAAGAACAAGAATTTTTTCACTTGACTATAGATTGGCACCAGAAAATAAATTTCCAATTGCATTGGAAGATTCTTTAATAGCAATTAGCTGGTTAGAATCTAGAGGGATATTGCTTGATAATATTAGTCTTTGTGGCGACAGCGCAGGTGGGCATTTAGCAGCATCACTTTCACATTATTTTTCAGAAAAAGAAACTAAGATTCATAGTCAATTTTTAATTTATCCAATGTGTGATCCAGCATGTGAAAGCGAATCTCAAAATTTGTTCAGCGAGGGCTATTTCTTAACACAAGAGGCAATGAGATGGTTCTGGGAATGTCTAATTTCAAATGAAGATGATAATAATAAAGATACATTTAATTTGTTAAAAATTAATAAAAAAATCACCGCAGATCATACATTTATAGTAACAGCTGGATTTGATCCCTTGCATGATGAAGCTGAAGATTATGCTTCATTGCTTCATAATCTAGGCAATAATGTGAAACAATTGCATTATCCATCTTTGTTTCACGGATTTGCATCAATAACTAAATTAAAAAAAGCGAATGATGCTGTCAATGATATGCTTATAGAGTACAAGAAAATATTATGAAAAATATAGTTGAAGTAAAAAATCTTACAATTGATTTTAAAGTAAGAGATGGAGTTTTTAGAGCTGTAGACAATATAAGCTTTGACATACAAAACAACAAGACACTGGCACTTGTCGGTGAATCAGGGTCTGGAAAATCTGTTACAGCAATGTCAATTATGCAACTTTTGCCTACACCTCAAGCATCTTATCAAAGACCATCCTCTATAACCTTCAATGAAAAACAAATTATTGGAGCAACGAAAAAAGAATTATTATCAATTCGAGGTAATATCATTTCAATGGTTTTTCAAGAGCCAATGACATCTCTTAACCCATACCATAGAGTTGGTGACCAAATTACAGAATCAGTATTGCTTCATTCAAGTAAATCAAAAAAAGAGGCATATGATGAAGCGATTGAATTGATGAAACTTGTTGAAATTGATGATGCTGAAAGAAGATTTAAATCTTACCCTCATGAATTATCTGGTGGCCAAAGACAAAGAATAATGATTGCAATGGCTCTAGTAAATAAACCTCAACTTTTAATAGCTGATGAGCCAACTACTGCGCTCGATGTAACCATACAAGCTCAAATTCTAGATCTAATGTCAAAACTAAAAAAAGAATTAGGAATGTCAATATTATTTATTACTCATGATCTTGGATTGGTAAGAGAATTTTCTGACCAAGTATGTGTGATGCAAGATGGAAAAATCGTGGAAAAAGGAGATACTCATAATGTATTTGATAATCCAAATCATCCATACACACAAAAACTTTTAAACGCAGAGCCCCAACCAAAAGAGGAAATCAACAAAGAACAAAGTCCGCTTATAGAAATTCAAAAACTCGATGTTTTTTACGATATGCCATCAATTAATTTTTTTAATAAAAAAAGATTTCATGCAGTCAAAGATATTTCACTTGATATATATAAAAATACTACCATTGGTCTTGTAGGTGAATCTGGATCTGGGAAATCTACTTTGGGCAAAGCAATAGCAAATTTGCTTAAATTTGAGGGAAAAGTTTTATTTAAAGGAAAAGATATATCAAAATCTACTAAAGAGATAAAAAAACATATTCAAATAGTATTTCAAGATCCATATGGATCTTTATCTCCCAGAATGACTGTTGGTGAGATTGTTGGAGAGGGATTGAGTGTTCATTTTAAACTCACGAAAAAAGAAGCAGAAATAAGAATAGACAGAGTACTTAATGATGTTGGGATAGACTTAAGCTCTAAGAATAAATATCCTCATGAATTCTCAGGTGGTCAGAGACAAAGAATAGCTATAGCTAGATCATTAATTATGAATCCAGCTTTTATGATTTTAGATGAGCCAACATCCGCATTAGATAGATCAATTCAAATACAAGTAATTAATTTATTAAAAGACATTCAAAATGAATATGAGCTGACATATCTTTTTATAAGCCATGATTTAAAAGTTATTAGGTCAATGTCAGACTATATTTTTGTAATGAAAGACGGAAAAATAGTAGAATCTGGCAAATCTAGCAGTGTTTTTGAGTATCCAAAAGAAAAATATACTAAAAAATTGCTTGCAGCTGCGTTAAGATACGCATCCAATTAAAAGTATATATATAAAATGAGTTCGAGAAAATATTCAAAAGAACTAGTTGATGGGCCTAATCAAGCTGCTTCTAGGTCTATGCTAAGAGGTGTTGGCTTCACTACTGAAGATTTTTCAAAACCTTTTGTAGGCATAGCTTCTACTGGAGCGAAAGTTACACCATGCAATATGCATTTAAATCAGCTGTCAGAGATTGTAGAAGAGTCTGTAAACAATTCTGGTGGCAAGGGAGTGCTTTTTAACACTATTACAGTTTCAGATGGTATTTCAATGGGAACGCAAGGAATGAAATACTCTCTTGTTTCAAGAGAAGTAATTGCGGATTCTATTGAGACCGTTGTCGGATGTCTTGGATATGATGGTTTGATTACAGTAGGTGGATGCGACAAGAATATGCCAGGTTGTCTCATTGGCATAGCAAGGTTAAATAGACCAGCAATTTTTATATATGGTGGTTCAATTAAGCCTAGCAGCGAAAATACTGATTATGTAACTGTATCTGAAAAAGTTGGAGAATTTTCTAAAGGAAAAATTGACGAAGATGAGCTAATTCATTATGAAAAAATTTCTGTTGAAGGACCGGGATCATGCGGTGGCATGTATACCGCAAATACAATGGCATCAGCAATTGAAGCACTTGGAATGAGTCTTCCAGGAAGCAGTAGCCAAGATGCAGTCTCCGATGCAAAGAAGGGAGATTGTATTTCATCTGGAGAAGCAATTATGAGTCTTCTAGAAAAAGATATAAAGCCTTCTGATATTATGACCAGACAAGCTTTTGAAAATGCTATTACTGTCGTTATTGCATTAGGAGGATCCACAAATGCTGTATTGCACTTACTAGCAATTGCACATTCTATAGGCGTCAACTTAGAATTAGATGATTTTACAAGAATTGGAAAGATGACACCTGTATTGGCTGATTTAAAACCCTTTGGAAAACACTATACCTCAGAATTAAATGCAAATGGCGGAATTCAACCTTTAATGAAAGCACTTTTAGATAAAGGCATGCTTCATGGAGACTGTTTAACTGTTACAGGTAAGACCATGACAGAAAACCTGAAAAACGTTCAGCCTTACAAAAATGACAACATTATTAGAAGTTTTAACAATCCAATAAAAAAAGATAGCCATTTAAGAATATTGTATGGAAATCTTGCCGAAGATGGAGCAGTAGCCAAAATAACAGGCAAAGAAGGGACATCATTTCAAGGAAAGGCAAGAGTATTTAATTCAGAAGAAGAGGGTGTGAATGCAATTTTATCGAATTTAATTAATGATGGAGACGTTATTGTTATCAGATATGAAGGACCCAAAGGAGGGCCTGGAATGCGTGAAATGCTCAAACCAACCTCAGCAATAATGGGACTTGGGCTTGGTGATAAAGTTGGATTTATAACTGATGGTAGATTTTCAGGGGGAACTCATGGATTTGTCGTAGGACATATTTCTCCAGAAGCTGCTGAGGGTGGAAATATAGCCTTAATTGAGGAGGGCGATATTATTTTGATAGATGCTGAAAACGATCAATTAACATTAAATGTAGAAGATCATGAGCTTGCTAAAAGAAAAGCTAATTGGAAAAACCCTATCAAAACTCCAAATAAAGGAGTTCTTTCAAAGTATGCTCATAGTGTAAAATCTGCAAGCCTAGGAGCAATAACAGATTAATATGATTGATAGAAAATATCCTAATACCCGATTAAGAAGGCTAAGAAGAAACTCTAACTTAATTAAGCTTGTTTCAGAAAATACAATCAATTCATCTGATTTAATTCAACCAATCTTTATTAAAGAAAATTTAAATGGCACCGAATCAATCGAATCTATGCCAGATATCAAAAGGTTTGATATTGATTCTGCACTTAAAGAAATTGAAGAGATCGTTGTAAGTGGAATAAATACGATCGCGATATTTCCAGTAATTGATCCAGAAAAAAAAGATATCAAAGGAAGTGAAGCAGTCAAAAATGATAATTTTATTTCAACTGCAATCTCTAAAATTAAGGATGAGTTTCCTGAAATTATCCTTATAGCCGATGTCGCATTAGATCCATACACAACCCATGGACATGACGGCATTATCTTAAATGATAACGTTGATAATGACTTAACAATAGAAATTTTAGTTGAACAGGCATTGGTTTTAGCAAATAGTGGAGCAGATATAATTGCTCCATCAGATATGATGGATGGGAGAATAAAATCAATAAGATCAGCTTTGGAAAATGCTAATTTTAAAGATACGATTTTGCTATCGTATGCTGCTAAATATAATTCAAAATTTTATGGCCCATTCAGAGATGCGGTTGAATCAGCTTCAAGCCTTGGTAAATCTTCAAAAGAAACTTATCAGATGAATACAGCTAATATAAATGAAGCAATGCATGAAGTTGCTTTAGATATAAAAGAAGGTGCTGATATTGTGATGGTTAAACCAGCAATGCCTTATTTAGATGTTATTCAGTCGATTAAAAAAAATTTTATGATTCCAACTTTTGCATATCAAGTAAGTGGAGAATATTGCATGCTCAAGCTTGCTATTAATAATGGATGGCTTGATAGTGATGTTATGCTAGAATCTTTAATTAGCATCAAAAGATCCGGTGCCGATGCTATTCTTACATATGCAGCTAAAGAAATTTCAAAGGAGATAATTAAAAGATGAGTAATGTTGTTGAGGTCAAAAATAACGAAGATTTTGAAAACAAAGTACTTGGTTCAGATAAGCCAGTATTAGTAGATTTTTGGGCTGAATGGTGTGGCCCTTGCAAACAATTAGCACCATTGGTTGAAGAGCTAGCTGAAGAATTAAAAGATAATATTTCTGTATGTAAAATGGATGTTGACAGCAACAGAGATATTGCAGCCAAATTTGGAATTAGGTCTATACCTACATTAATGATATTTAAAGATGGAGAATCTGTGGGTACTGAAATAGGGGCCTTAACTAAACAACAACTTGATGAATTTGTAAGATCAAAGATATAAGATATTTTTATAATTGACTTTGAATCTTAATTAAAAAGAGTTATTATTTTTAGTTCCAGATTTTAAAAAACCTTCCAGTTTCAAAAATTCAATAAAAAAACATTGGGGAAAATTACATGAATCTTAGCGAAGTAAAAGATAAACCTATAAGCGAACTTGTAGAAATCGCTACTGAATTAGGTCTTGAAGATTTAGGCCGTTTAAAAAAACAAGAAATAATTTTTCGAATTTTTAAAAACAAAGCTTCTGAAGGCATCGATATATTTGGCGGTGGCGTATTAGAAATTTTAAATGACGGATTTGGTTTTTTAAGATCACCCCAAGGATCATATTGTGCTGGTGAGGACGATATTTATGTTTCACCAAGTCAAATAAGAAAATTCGGACTTCGCAAAGGTGACTCAGTTTCAGGAAAAATAAGAACTCCTAAAGACAAAGAAAGATATTTTGCACTAATACAGGTAGATACCATTAATGGAGAGGAGCCTGCTAAAACAAAAAATAAGATCCTATTTGAGAATTTGACCCCCTTATTTCCAACTGAAAGGCTAATGCTTGAACAGGGAAGTGGTTCAAACGAAGATCTATCTTCAAGAATTATTGATCTTATTGCTCCGGTCGGTAAAGGTCAAAGAGGATTAATTGTGTCTCCACCTAAAGCAGGTAAGACATTAATGTTGCAAAGTATTGCACATTCTATTAAAAGCAATAATCCTGAAGTGGAGCTCATTGTACTTTTGATTGACGAAAGGCCTGAAGAAGTTACAGATATGTCAAGAACTGTAAAGGGCGAAGTTGTAGCTAGCACATTTGATGAACCGCCAACAAGACATGTTCAAGTTGCAAATATGGTGATTGAAAAGGCAAAAAGATTAGTTGAACACAAGAAAGATGTTGTTATTTTGCTGGACTCAATAACTAGATTAGGCAGGGCATATAATTCAGTTCAACCTGCTTCAGGGAAAATTCTTAGTGGTGGAGTTGACTCAAATGCACTTGAACGACCAAAAAGGTTTTTTGGTGCTGCAAGAAATTTAGAGGAGGGTGGAAGCCTTACTATCATTGCTACTGCTCTTGTAGAAACTGGTTCAAAAATGGATGAAGTGATTTTCGAAGAATTTAAAGGAACTGGAAACATGGAAATTCATTTAGAGAGAAAGATCGCTGAGAAAAGGATTTATCCTGCTATTAATGTAAGAAGATCAGGAACAAGAAGAGAAGATCTTCTGACTTCCGATGAAGAGCTGCAAAGAATGTGGATTCTTAGAAAAATTCTCGATGAAATGGAAGACGCTCAAGCAATTCAGTTTTTAATTGATAGAATTAAATCTCATAAAACTAATGATGAATTCTTTAGTTCTATGAAAAATGGAAATGGTAAAAAAACTAAATAGTTTTCTTTATTTCATTGAATAAATCTTCTGAAAAATAATTAATCGTTTTAGCTTCATGACCTAGCTTATTAATATATTCTTTTATTCTCTCAGAAATGCACATAAAAGATATCGTATTATTAGTAATATAAATATTCTCAAAGAATATTTCTGCAGCAAAAGTACTTGAAAAAACAACAACATCAGCCTTGGCAAACTTTTCACGAATTTCCATGTAGTTCAAAAATTTTTTTCTTTTGTAACAAACTATATTTTCAGCATTAGCACCATATTTGATGATGTGATTATGTACTTCTTCTAAACCATCTAAACCTTTTATGATAAGAAATTTCCTTTTAACTAATTTTTTGCCAAGCAACTTTATAAGACCTGATGAACCAGGTACTTCTGGAGTAGTTGAGTTTATTCCAATTTTACCAAGAGCCCTTTTAGTTGATTTACCCATAGCGAAGACATTAATTCTTTTGCATATTTCGAAATTTTTAAAATTCTTAACTGAAGCTACGCTTTGAAAAATAATATCTGTAATTAAAGTATTTAAAAGCTTATATTCGACTGGCTCTATTTCAAATAGAGGTATATTTACTATTGAGTTATCAAGGCTTGAATTTTTGATATTTGTGCTTGTATCAATTATGTTCATGTAATAACTTAATGCCACTGTTTTTATGAATATCTTCTAAAATTTCATTAATATTATTTCCTGAA